>Ga0182747_1000038_pt1 | contig 143376 bp, 106 predicted proteins | sample eDN3rd30CBELigBY_FD_128526 | JGI IMG/M metagenome (GOLD analysis project Ga0182747, IMG submission 128526) | Enriched backyard soil microbial communities from Emeryville, California, USA - eDNA 3rd pass 30_C BE-Lig BY (version 2) (version 2) | ecosystem: Environmental > Terrestrial > Soil >...
GCCAGCGTGCGGCCTCACATCTCTCTCTCCGAGAGGCCGCCGGCTGGCGCCGATGCGTTAAAATGCCATGCTCGCGCCCTATCTTAACGCCTACGCGCCAGCGTGCGGCCCTGCACATTTTCTCCAGCAGGCCGCCGGCTAGCGCCGATGCGTTAAAATGCCATGCTCGCGCCATATTTTAACGCCAACGCGCCAGCGTGCGGCCTCCCATCTCTCTCTCCGAGAGGCCGCCGGCTAGCGCCGATGCGTTAGCATGACCGGGTCACGCCCTATCTTAACGCCAACGCGCCAGCGTGCGGCCCTGCACGCCTTCTCGAGAGGCCGCCGGCTAGCGCCGATGCGTTAAAATGCCATGCTCGCGCCATATTTTAACGCCTACGCGCCAGCGTGCGGCCTCACATCTCTCTCTCCGAGAGGCCGCCGGCTGGCGCCGATGCGTTAAAATGCCATGCTCGCGCCCTATCTTAACGCCTACGCGCCAGCGTGCGGCCTCACACGCCTTCTCGACAGGCCGCCGGCTAGCGCCGATGCGTTAAAATGCCATGCTCGCGCCCTATCTTAACGCCTACGCGCCAGCGTGCGGCCCCACACGCCTTCTCAACAGGCCGCCGGCTAGCGCCGATGCGTTAACATGGATCCAACTTAGCTGTGGAGAGGGGATCATGTACAGCGACCCTATTGCGTACTTCATCACCTGCACCTGCTATGGGACTTGGCTTCCAGGCGACGATCGAGGCTGGATTCGTTGGCACTCGGGACATCAGCCGCCACGCCCGTTGCTCTGCCACTGGTGTCACGACCGGATGCACGAGCCGATGGTCATCCTGAATGACAGCGAACGATCGCTTGTAGAAACAACTGTGTGCGACCACTGCGTGTATCGAAATTGGGAGCTGTACAGGGTGAACTGCCGCACGACTCATTTTCATGTTGTGCTAGCAGCACCCGGCGTTGATGGCGGAAAGGTACGAGACCAGCTCAAAGCGTGGAGTACCAGAAGGCTGCGAGAGTCTCAGCAGCCGACCGACGAATGTCCACCAAGTCGTACTCATTGGTGGGCACGTGGCGGGAGCGTGCGGGTTATCTTCGACGAAGGCTCGTTAGCGGCAGCAATCGAGTATGCGGGGGAAGGCCAGCAGCGAGGCGGCTCCCACGCAGCCAAGCAGCAGTGACAAACCTTAACGCCAACGCGCCAGCGTGCGGCCCTACATCTGCTCCGAGAGGCCGCCGGCTAGCGCCGATGCGTTAACATGACCGGGTCACGCCATATTTTAACGCCAACGCGCCAGCGTGCGGCCTCCCATCTCTCTCTCCAACAGGCCGCCGGCTAGCGCCGATGCGTTAACATGACCGGGTCACGCCATATTTTAACGCCAACGCGCCAGCGTGCGGCCTCCCATCTCTCTCTCCGACAGGCCGCTGGCTGGCGCTGATGCGTTAGGATGTTATGCTCGCGCTGTCGGCTCCGCGTTTCTCTGCCCACTCTGCTCCTGGTACCACTGGACGGTAGCATCCAAGCCCTGTTCGAACGGGATAATCGGCTGATATCCGATCCGCTGACCAGCGAGCGACAGATCGGCCAACGAGTCGCGGACGTCACCGGCGCGGATTGGCTGATAGACCGGCTGCACGTCTGGCTGCCCGTAGCGCGCGGCCATCGCCGTTGCCAGTTGATTGACGGTAATCCGCTCCCCGCAGGCGACATTCATCGCCTCGCCACGCAACGGCCCCTCCGCCCGTGCGGCCAGCAAGTTGGCGTGGACGGCGTTTTCCACGAACGTAAAGTCGCGCGACTGCTCGCCATCGCCAAAAATCACCGGTGCGGTCCCTTCGCCCAGCGCCTTAGCAAACGCCGCGATCACGGCCGCGTAGGCCGAATTGGCGTTCTGGCGCGGGCCGAAGATGTTGAAATACCGCAGCGACACCGTATCCAAGTCGTAGCAGTCGGCGTGCGACCGCAGCAACATCTCGTCGGCCGCTTTGCTGGCGGCATAGGGACTTTTGGGGCGTAACGCCATCGACTCGACCTTGGGCAGTGTCGGCGAATCGCCGTAAATCGACGAACTGGAAGCCAGCACCAAACGCCGCACTCCGTTCGCCCGCGCCGCCTCGAGCACGTTGAGCGTCCCGGTGATATTGACGGCGACGTAGCGGCTAGGCAGCTCGATACTCCGCGGAACCGAGCCGAGTGCCGCTTGGTGGAATACGTACGCGCAGCCCCGCACCGCCTGGTCCAACAACTCGCGATCGAGAATGCAGCCCTGGATGAACTGCAACCGCTCACCCGCCGCGTCCTGGAAGGTGGCGAAGTTAGTCGTGTCGCCGCCGGAAAGATCGTCGATCACGACCACCTCGGCCCCTAGCTCGACCAGCGCCTCGCACAGGTGCGAACCGATGAAGCCTGCGCCACCGGTGACTAGCACACGCCGGCCATCGAAATGCTCGCCGTGCAGCGAACGCCAATCCGTTAAAGCCATCGATACACCCCAAAGAACGAAAAAATAAGAGTCCATCAGCCGCAGTGCGTTGGCACTCGGCTGTCAACCTTCAAGGCCGTGCTTGCGCGACTTGCAATGCTCTAAGTTGCGGACTGAAAATTAAATCAACCAGCCGTAACCTGCTGCGACCGAACAGGCTATTTCGCCGCCACCGGCGGCTCCACCAATCCATGCGCGCGGCAAATCACCTGCGCGATTCTCTTGGCACTATTACCATCCCACAGTTCGGGACAGCGTCCCAGCGCATAGGTGCCATCGAGCACTTCCTGGAACCGCTGTCGCAGCGAGTGTGCGTCGCTGCCGATCAGCGTGCTGGTCCCTTCCTCCACCGTAATCGGCCGCTCGGTGTTGGGCCGCATCGTCAGGCAGGGGATTCCCAGCGCGGTCGACTCTTCCTGCAGCCCGCCTGAGTCGGTGACGATCACCTGCGCATTGGAGGTCAGCGCCAGGAACTCCAAGTACCCCTGGGGCGCAAGACGCCGCAGTTGGGGATGTCGCTCGAGCAATTCCGAGAGTCCGAACGCTTCGATGCGCCCGAGCGTGCGAGGATGTACCGGGAACAGCAGCGGTAGCCGCTCGCTGACTTCAGCCAAGACTTCGAGAATCTGACGCAGTGTTTCCGGCGAATCGACGTTGGCTGGGCGGTGGAGGGTCACCACACCGTACCGCCCGGCTTCGACACCGCACTGTTGCAGCACCGCTTCACTATCCAGTCGGGGCAGCGCGTCGCGCAGCGTGTCGATCATCACGTTGCCGACCAGATGAACGCTTTCGGGCCGCTGCCCTTCGCGGAGGAGGTTATCGACCCCTGAAGGCTCGGAAACCAGCAACAGGTCGCTGACGGCATCGGTCATCAGACGATTGATTTCCTCGGGCATCGTGCGATCAAAGCTCCGCAGTCCTGCCTCGACGTGAGCAACCGGGATATTCAGCTTCACTGCCGCCAGCGTTGCAGCGAGCGTGCTGTTGACATCGCCCACAACGATGACCCGTCCAAACTTTCCGCCACCGACAGGCCCCTCCAGCAATACCGTTTCAAACCGCTCCAACACCCGCGCGGTCTGCGTTGCCTGAGTGCCCGAACCGACGCCCAAATCGATGTCCGGCTTGGGCATCCCCAGTTGCCGGAAGAACACCTCGCTGAGCGCTTCGTCATAATGCTGGCCGGTGTGGATCAGCGTCGTGCGGATCTCGGGAACCTCCGCGAGCGCCCGCAGAATCGGCGCCATCTTCATGAAGTTAGGCCGTGCACCGACGACGCAGGCGATATCAAGTTGTGTCATGTCAAAGAACTGCAGGGGAGGTCAAATAGGAGCAGGCACATTCCATGTGCCGTAGCCTGCCGGAATTTACCGACAATGCCTCCGGCACCGAGCTGCACATCATGCCCGGCGGACGTGTTCCCGTCCTGCAGCGACGCCCGCGGTCGCATTCCGAGTATCGACCACCAGCTTCGCATGCTTGACGATCAATTCGTAGTCGTACGCCGAGTGATCGGTGGCGATCAGCACGCAGTCTTGGCTCGCCAGGAACTCGGGAGTCAACTCTTGACTGTCCATTGCCGGCAGGTCGTGGTGCCGCATTTCCGGCAACCGGGGGACGTGCGGGTCGTTGTAGGTCAGCTCAGCCCCACGGTGCAGCAGCTTCTCCAGCAGCACAAAGCTCGGGCTCTCGCGCGGGTCGTCAACGTCCTTCTTGTACGCCACCCCCAGCAGGCAAATCTTGCTGCCCCGGATCGGCTTGCCCTGCTCGTTGAGCGCTTCACCCAACCGCGTGATCACGTAGTCGGGCATCGCGCGATTGACTTCACCCGCGAGCTCGATGAACTTCGCGTTGAGGCCTTGTTTGCGCGCCAGCCACGACAGGTAAAACGGATCGATTGGGATGCAGTGACCGCCGAGTCCCGGACCGGGGTAAAACGCCTGGAAGCCGAACGGCTTGGTCTTAGCGGCATTGATGACTTCCCAGACATCGATGCCCATCGAATCGAACAGGACCTTTAGTTCGTTGACCAGGGCGATGTTCACCGCGCGGTAGATGTTCTCCAGCACCTTGGACGCCTCGGCTACCTCGCAGGAGCTGACCGGAACCACGCCGGCGACAGCTTGGCGGTACATCGCCGACGCTAGTTCGCGACTAATCAGGTCCAGGCCGCCGACGACTTTCGGAATGCCTGCGGCCGAAAAGCTCGGATTGCCTGGATCTTCCCGCTCGGGGCTATAAGCGACGAAGAACTCTTCGCCCGCCTTCAGACCGCTGGTTTCCAAAATCGGCACCACCACGTCGCGGGTGGTCGTCGGGTAAGTGGTGCTTTCCAGCACGATCAATTGCCCGGGCCGCAGCGCCGCAGCGATCGCACGGGCCGTCCCCTCGACGTACGCCAAGTCCGGGTCGCGAGCGTCGTTCAGCGGCGTCGGCACACAAATCACCAACACATCCGGCTCGCCCAGACGGCTCATGTCGGCCGTGGCTTCGAATCGTTTTTCCTGGAGCCACCAACTGACCATGCTCGACGGCACATGCTTGATGTAGCTCTTGCCGGCATTGAGCGAATCTACCTTGGCCGGATCGACGTCAAAGCCCATGCAGGAAAAACCGGCATGAGTGAACGCGTCCAGTAGCGGCAGCCCAACATACCCCAACCCGATGACGCCCAGCCGAGCCGTTTGGTTTTCGATCTTGGCCAGCAGCTCACTGGCAACGTGGGAACCTGCAAACACAGCTTGATGCAGTTGTCCATTCGCTTGAGACAGCGAAACTGCGGGGTTCAGATCATTTGTCACAGTGATGCACTCGATTCAAGTTATAGAGTCAGCGGGATGGATAGGACGGCAGTTGAGCCTCGCTCATGAAGGCAATCAATCATCGCGGCGCAGCGTAGCGGTTTCGCCTTCAAATTCAAGTCTACCTGGTAGCCCAATCGCGGGGTGCCTTGACGGCTGCCCGCCGGGTGGAGGTCGTACGCTAACCACCATCTGGATACCTGCGGCCATGGACACTTCCGGCCGGTAGTAACCCGCGTAACCCGTCGTCCAGCGGACGCTCCATCTTCCACGCGGTGTCGCAGGGACGATCACCATCAGTAACAGTGGAACGACCGGAACGTGATAACGTGCTCCAGGAATTCGAAATAAATCATCTCCGTTTGCGCCAACGTGTCCGGTACTGAGGGTGCACGATGCTCAAACCAGCCCAGCGGTGGCGCGCAGAGCAAGCTGACTACCGCCGTATCCGTCAGGGCCATAAGCGTCGGCAAGACTTTCCAGCTCGTTGAATCCCTGAGTGGAAGCAAAAATCCGCTGAATACAAAAACCAAGGGGATGCCCGGCGCGGTTTTGGCTACCGTATCCGACCGCGACGTGGCAGCTACCTATGCTAGCAGGCGGGCTGGCAGAGCTGCATGACGATTCAGTGTTATCGAAAAGTTTTGATTGCAAACCGTTAGCGGCCCTTGCGATCGCTTCCACTCCCCAGTCGGTCATTCAGTTACATGCCCGCCAAGGACCAGGCTGAGTTCGTGCATGTCGATCAACTGTTGGGTAAGCCGTTTTTACGTAGGATTGTAGAGCGGGCTTAAGTAATTTTTGCTAACGCAAGCCGTTTCTAGGAAACGACTTGCGTGGCATTTCCCGCGGTGATAGTAGCATCCTCGTCAGTACCTGGCACGGCGTCTGCGTTACGTCAGGATCGCTGAAAAGGCAGAGCTGCAGCAAGCTGCGTTTGAGCCGCGCTCAAGGCATCCTTAAAGATGAAGTTGATGCAAGCGTCCCTTTCTATTGCCAACACCGACCCTGCCACAAACCACCAATAGCTTCTGTGATTTCGCCGCTTGTAGCCATGGGATTCGCGTCTGTGTCTCTGGTTGTTACTTTGTTAAAGCCTGTTTTGCACCAGAGGCTGCCTCTTGGCACTTTCCAAAGGCCGAAGACCCTCGTAGTACGACGGCCCCAGATGTTTATCTCTCAGTAGGTATTCATCAAGCGCAGAGGGGTCAGGATGTCCCTGCTACAGGCTTGTTTCTACGTGATTCATCCCGAAGAAGCCTGCAGGTTCTGCCGTCGTGCTCCGCTCGCACGGACGCCGCTTTGCGTGGGCTGATGAGTGTCCGCAGCGCCTTGCATACATGGGCTCTATAAAGCCCGGTAAACGGTCCGACTAAGTAGTGTCTGCCGTTTCATCCGACTCGCCACGATTTGCCCGTGCAGTTTAACCAGTCCGAATATTTTCCCTTTCAAAGTTGCATCGATCTGCCTATCCGGCAGAATCCAGATTGACCCATTCATCGAAAACATGAGCATTTTTTCAAAGAAGTCGGCGGGTTCAAGCCGTAACGCCGCTCGCAAAGCATTGCTGCGTCAACGCCAACTGCGTCTTGAGCCGTTAGAGAGCCGCCGTCTGTTTGCCGGTGATGCGATGCACAGCATGGATAGTGACCACTCGGCGCATGCTTCAAGCGTGACCGTAACCGATACCGCTGTCATCGCCCACTGGGACAAAGTACCGCGGTTCGGTGCCAATCCAACGAACGTCGCAGTCATGGACGGTCTATGGTCCGATGCAGCTACGTGGAGTGACGGCGACATCCCAGCCAAGGATGACATCGTCAGCATTCCCACGGGTGTCTCGGTGGTTTATGACGTTTATAGTCAGGTAAAGCTTGATGCAATTGAGGTCAGCGGCCAGTTAAGTTTCGCGACGGACGTGGACACATCGCTGTGGTTGAATGAGCTGATGGTGATGCCGAGTGGCACGCTGACCATCGGCACTTCAGAGGATCCGGTCTCTGCCGCGGTTTCCGCTGAAATTGTCATTACCGATACGCCCGGCGTGGACGGCATGCATTATAAGACGGGCACGGTGGAACAACCGGGGATCGATCCTCAGCAGTGGGGCAACGGCCTGATCGGCTTCGGCACGATCGAAGTTCACGGGCAAGAGAAGACAGCTTCCTATATTCGCTTGGCGCAAGAGCCGTTGGCCGGCGACCGGGTGCTTGTTCTGGAGAGCGAACCGCTGAACTGGAGGCCTGGGGATGAACTGGTCCTGCCCGACACCCAGTCCGACTGGAACCGCACCCGAGTCGAGGAACTGATTATCGAGTCGGTCGACGGCAACCGCGTCACGTTGACGCAGCCACTGGCACACAGCCACCTTGGTCCGCGTTCGTCCGCGGGTGGCGATCCACTGGTGCTGCCACACATCGGCAACCTTAGCCGGAACGTCGTCGTCCGATCCGAGAACCCCGACGGAGTCCGCGGGCACGTCGCCTTTTTGGCGAAAGCGGATGTGGAGGTCAGTTACGCACGGTTTAAGGATCTTGGCCGAACCACGACCGCTCAGCTTGATGACACACAGTTAACCGCTTCCGGTGAGGTAACCCACATCGGTGGAAATCAGCAGGCGCGCTACGCGATGCATTTTCACCACGTTATTGGCCCCAACAATCCCGAAGATACCGGCTACCAATTTGAGGTGACCGGCAACGCGGTCGACGGAGCACTCCGCTGGGGTATCGTCGTCCACGGTTCGCACTATGGGCTCATCAAAGACAACTTCGTTTACGACTACCAAGGCGCGGGCTTTGTGACGGAAAACGGCCAAGAAACCTACAACCACTTCGAGGGCAACTTCGCGGTACTGTCGAACGGCAATGCAAAGTTTAAGGCAGGAAACGGGGGAGAAGGGTTCTGGTTCCGTTCACCGCTTACCAGGGCCGTTAATAATGTATCGGCAAACTCAGATCGCGCTGGGTTTAACTACTATGTCCAGAATTTACACGGAACGAACCGGGACGTTTGGGTGAAGTCCGCATTCCGAGGCGCCGACCTCTCAACGGACGCAGAGGTAATTCGATACAATGCATTCAAGGCCCCGATCCTGCAATTCGACAGCAATGAAGTTTACGCATCGGCGGCGGTCTACGACAGCTGGGTGACAATTCCCGAAGAAAAGCAATTTGTTACCAACTTGCGCGGATGGAATACCAGCGATAATGAATTCTCGCTTTCGTCGTATGACAACAAAAATCTTGTCGTAGATGGGCTGACGCTGATCGGAGACGTCACCAGGCTGGACCCAAAAAAGGGCCAGCAACATCAGCCGATCTCTCGGGTTGGGATCGAGGCCGTGCGCCACTCCCATAACATTAACATCTTAAATAGCGAGATTCGCGGTGTCCAAACGGGTATTGAGACGCCTGCCAGATCCGCAGGCGAAATGGTAGTTGCTGACTCGATCATTCAGGCCTACGTCGGAATTCGCGTTGGCGCGATGACAGGGGGCGCCAAGCCCGAAACGTCGAGCGATTACGGTCGCCTGGTAGTCGAGAACACTCGATTTGAGCGAATGCCAGAGAATTTGGTTCATCCCGACCAGTACGCTATCCATATGCAATTTGGTTCGAACACGGATGTTACCAAGACCAATGAGGTGTTCCTCTATGACTTCAATGGCATGCCGGGGGCAAACTACCGCGTCTACTACCCTGAGCAAGCACCCAATTTCATTGTTCCGCAGACATCGAGTGGCGTCATTGGCTCGCCGGTGGCAGGGTTGACGAACGCTCAGACTTGGAGCCGGTACGGGATCGCGATCGGTGGGGCAGTAGCACCTACTCAAGAGATTGATGGCGACGATGGTGAAGCGGCGATGGCGCGGGGGCGAGCTCTGGGAATCTACGGCCTTGTCTTCCCGCTGACGGGTGATGCTAACGTGAATCAGCCGCCGGTCGTGAGCGCCGGGAGCGACTTTACTGTGGAACAATACCGACAGGTCCAGCTCTCGGGCAAGGTGAGCGATGACGACCGTCCCACCGGCGCCGCCGGAGGAATCACGCATATCGATTGGAGCAAGCAAGGCGGACCTGGAGAAGTGTTCTTTGTCAACAGGGAATCTCGCAACACGCTTGCGACGTTCACTGAGCCAGGGACCTACACCCTCCGCCTAACAGCCAGCGACGGGCTCAGAGAGTCTTACAACGACATTAAGGTCACCGTGCTTGTTGCAAGCAACCGTGCCCCCTTTGTAAACGCTGGGGGCCACATCATTCTTAACGACAGCAACATAACTAAACTGCACGGCACCGCATCTGACGATGGTAATCCCTACGGAATTGTCGAAACACAATGGTCTATGGTGAGCGGTCCTGGTACGGTTAAGTTTGCTGATCCTCACAGCCCTACTACAGAGGCTATGTTCACAGCGAAGGGAACCTATGTTTTGGAGCTGCGTGCGAGCGACGGCGAACTGGTCACTTCCGGTTTCACGGAAGTCACGGTCAATGTCGCATTCCCGCAATCCCCGCTTCTGGCCCGTCTTGAGATGAACGGTGGCCAAGCAGTGGATTCGTCGGTGCATGATCTGCATGCTGAGGCTTTCGGTACCACCGTCAGCGATGGTAAGTTCGGTACAGCCTTGCATTTTGATGGCCAAAGCCATATTACCATGCCGAATACTGATTTCCTGAAGCCTTCCGACGGCTTGACAGCCGCCTTATGGGTCCGGCCGTCTGTCGCGGACGGCGTGCAAAGACCGGTTCTCGTCTGGGATGGAGGCAGCTGGGATGCCTATCGCATCCATCTGACCAATAGTCCGACAAGTGCCGTACTGAATGTCGGTGTCGCAACGAAGGGCAACCAGTCGATCAGGGTTTCCACTGCCCCACTTCCGCTCAACGAGTGGACACATTTAGCGTTGACCTACAGCCAAGAAAATGGAGGTGAAATCCGGTTGTATCGTGATGGAACGCTCATCGGCGCCAACCAGGGCATCGGCGGTCCACTCGCTTACAAGGGCGGAGCCGGGAAGCACCTGACCATCGGGAATGAAAATCCGCTCTCCACCGCACCGGGATTCATCGGTGCGATGGATGACCTCCATGTGTACGACTATGCTCTGAGCCCCCACGAGCTTTCGCATCTCATGATGGGCCATTCTCCACATGCCCCCACGCTTGTTCCCCCGCATCACCCCGTCCCTCACATGCATGGCATGATGTCGGGCGCAGAGAGCGGTCACCTAAATCCGGATGAGGATGAAGTGGCCGCAGATCGGGTACACACGCTGATGGCACATGCGTCTGACGCACATGACTCCGGAGAAGCTGATGACTGGGACTGCGAGGATCACACCTTGCACGCAGAGCATGCTCGTAGCGATGAGGCGTCCGATGCGTGGCAGACGAACATCGACGCCCTGCTGTCCTCAGACCTTCAGCTCGGCGACTGGATGTTGATTGTTTAAGAGGCAGGCCCTAGCAGCGGACCTGCAAAAGAGTTTAGCTCCGCCCGATCTTGATCCGGTGGAGCTAATCAGCCTCAGCAGAAGGCCGGAGTGCCGCTGCACAGGCCTGCACATGTCACGGCTGGTCAGATCCATCAGCCGGCACGCGTTAGCGTCCGGTTGCCGGTACTGGCACGCTGGGGAACCGGAGGCTAATGCCTTCCGGCTGATCGGGTGCCGGGTTGTGCCGACTCAACTATGTTAGAGTCAGATGATAGCTGCTTATCTGACCAAGAACCGGACGACCTTATTCGAATACCTTTTACGTCCTGTTGCAGCTTTCGCGGATGAACTTAACGCACTCGGCCGCGACCTGTGTCCAGGACTGCGACTCAAACTGCGGTTTGCCGTAGATCGTCGCTGGCGCACCACGCTGAAACGCGGCTAAAATCTCGTCAGAGAACGCTTCCGCGTCTTCCGCATCCACCAGTTCGATTCCGACGTACCGCTCGGCGAGCTGCGGGTGGTCGCCGACTGCCGTAACAACGACGGGTGTTCCGCAGCTCATCGCTTCGCGGGTGGCATTGCAGCACCCCTCGCGTCGACTCGCCAAAACAAAGACGTCCGCGGCCCGGAGGTAGTCGGCAACGGTGCTCGACGGCAAGGGGCCGGTGAAGCGGATATGGTCCGCGAGTGCATGGTGGTCTGCAAGTTGATGCAGATGCCGCGCAAAAGCGTTCTGTTCCACTGCCCCAATGCAGATCCACTGGAAGTCCGTCTGCTCCTTCAACCGCGCTAAGGCGCGGATGATCCGGTCGTGGCCCTTGACCGGTTTCAGATTAGTAACGGATACGATCAGTTGTCGGTCGCTGGCCAGCCCCAATCTTCGGCGAGCGTCGCGCCGATCGCCGGGATAAAAGGTGCTGGTATCGCAGCCGTTGGGAATCACGCGGATGCGGCGACCGTCGACGCCCGCGGCAATCACGGCTCGGCGCAGCGACTCGCTGACTGCGATCACACCGGCGGCCTGGTTTAGCGCCTCCACCATCTGCCAGCGGACCCGCGGCTGACGCAACCAGTCTTCTTCGACGCCGCGGAGCGTGATGAAGTACCGCATCCCCCGCTGCTTTGCAGCCAGATGGCAAGCGACGCCTTCGGGGTACCCGAAGTGCGCGTCCAGCACCGTGTGCTCTGGATCCGGCTGGAGTTCATCGAGCCAGCGATCCACGCAACGCTTCATCCAGCGGCCGTCGAGCCACTTGGCAACGCCGGGTAGGTATGCCATGCGCCGACAGTCGATCGGGAAGCTGGCGTCGCGGATCGGTGGATCTAAAGCGCCGCCGCGGATAGCTGGAAACCATGGCTGGGGACGCAGCGCCCGTACCGGCAGATGCTGCGCCATCGCCTGTAGGCGTCGGTACACAAAGATCCCCTGCTGAGGCCGCACCTCGGTAGGCAGGGTCATGCAGACGCTCAGCACCTGCAGAGGAGGGCTAATCGTCATCAAGCTATGTTCGGGGGCTGAGTTAGTGTGTCGACGACTCTTCCGGTGAGCGGAGCCTTGCGTTGGGTTACAGGTAGAATCTCGGATCGGTAAGGCCGGGGGCTTGCACCCAGCCGTTAACAACGCTAACGCCACGGCGCGAGCCGTGCGGCTTCCGATCCTTAGCGGATGCTGTAACTGAGCGCTAGAACATCACATACACCGACTCGGGCAGTTCATCCGTCACCTCAGCGACCATCCGGTGGGCCAGGCCAACCTCCATCAGCTTCGTCATCACAGTCGTCAGTTCCTGGGCGGCGTTTGCTGCCGGCCAGCGGCTCAGCACCGCGTTGGCGAGTTGGCTAGGGCCTGGGTGCCCGGCTTGCCAAGCAGTAGGAAACTCAAAGGCGGCTTGCCAGTTGCTTGGCTTCGTCACGGCCGTCCAGTTGCTGGAGGGCTGACTTGCTGTGCGGCCGATTAGCACCCCGCCAGCAAGCTGCAGCCGCTGCGCAACCGGCCAGAAGTCGCGATCGAAAATCACACTGAGTTTCTGCCGCACCGTCTCATCGACGTGGACATGCTTGACCTTGGTGATGTCTTCGTTCTCAAGGCCTTCGCCGCGCCCCTCCGGCCACTGCGGCTGGCCAGATTTAATGAGGATGAAATTGCCCAGCGCGAGCACGTCCATCTCGGTCCGCATGAAGCAGCGGTAGGCGTCAAAGGGAGTACAAACAATCGGCTCCCCCCGAACGTTGAAAGATGTATTGACCACCACCCCGCAGCCTGTGTCGCGCTCGAATTGCTTGATCAGCTCGTAAAACACGGGATGATGTTCCGGCCGAACCGTCTGAATCCGCGCCGAGTAATCGACGTGAGTGATCGCGGGCAGGTCTGATCGGGGCTGGCGAACGACCGGCAGAAGGTCGTCTTCCTGGCTAAGTTGGTTGAGGTCGAAGGGCAGGTGACGCTCCTCTTTGACAGGAGCAACGATCAGCATGTAGGGGCTGTCGCGATCGAGTTCAAAATAGTCGGATACACGCTCACGGAGCACCGCCGGCGCGAACGGCCGGAACGATTCCCGGTATTTGATCTGCAAATTGAGTGTTACCTGCATCTCCGTGTTGCGCGCGTCGCCGATGATGGAGCGAGCGCCGAGCGAGCGGGGACCAAATTCGAGCCGGTCGGCAAAGTGACCCACCACCTTGCCTGCGGCGATCTCGTTTGACAGACGTTTGGCACGCTCATCGTCAGACAGCTTCTCATAAGGATAGCCGTTGGTCTGTAGAAAGCTTTCGATCTCGTCCTCCGAAAATGAAGGACCGAGGTAGGAGCCGCCCTGAGATGAGTGCGCGCACACCTTGTCGCGTTTGCTTCCAAAGTAGGTGTGCCAGACGTCGAGAGCGACCCCCAACGCACAGCCTGAATCACCTGCCGCAGGTTGGATCCATAGGTCGTCAAAGAGACGCTCTCGCAGCAGCCGGCCGTTGGCAACGCAGTTCAATGCCACGCCTCCGGCCAAACACAGTTTCTGTTCGCCGGTGATTTCGCGGGCGTGAGCCGCCATCTTCAAGATCACCTGTTCGGCAACCGCTTGAATCGAGCTGGCGATGTCGATCTCGCGACGCGTGATCCGGCTTTCCGGGTCCCGTCGCGGCCCACCGAACAGTTCATCGAACTTCTTCGACGTCGTGCTGACATCCTTGAGGAACGAGAAGTAGTCCATGTTCATTTCGATGGAACCGTCTGCCTTAACGTCGACAATGTTCTGCAGAATCTTGTCGGCGTAGATCGGCCGCCCGTAAGGTGCCAGCCCCATCATTTTGTACTCGCCAGAATTGATCTTAAATCCGGTGAAATGAGTGAATGCGGAGTAGAGCAGCCCAAGCGAATGCGGAAACCGCATTTCCTTTAAGATTTCAATCTCACTGTCACGTCCGCGTCCGATGGTCGCCGTCGCCCATTCGCCGACACCGTCGACGGTCAAAATCGCTGCCGATTCGAACGGCGACGGATAGAAGCAGCTAGCCGCGTGTGAGCGATGGTGCATCCCCTGCAGGACTTTACCCTGGTAGTGAAGCTGTTCGCGAATTATGCTCGGGAAGTGCAGCTTATTACATGCCCATTCGGGAACGATCGTGTTCCACATCTTTTCAGCGGAATCCCGGTCCACCGCCATGAGCGAGTGGATGATTCGCTCGAACGTCAAGGCCGAGTCATCATAAAAGGCAACGGCAGCCAGATCGCTTTGATGAATGCCGGCCTCCTCAAGGCAGAAATTGATCGCGTTCAAAGGAAGTCGCCGATCGTTCTTAACTCGCGTGAACCGCTCTTCTTCAGCGGCGGCAACGATCTTGCCATCACAGATCAGTGCAGCCGCCGAGTTATGATAGAACGCGGAGATCCCTAGGATGTAGCTGCCGACCGGCGGCGACGGCAGGCGTGCTGCCGAGGTTGCCCCGGTGGCGGTTCCGTTCGTCTTCACAGTCGACGGCGTCCCGGCCGAAAACTCCCTCGCGGGGCGCGATGCAATCGACGAGCTAGTGAGGCGATCGGCCGAGTGGCCATTGTTTGCAGAGGCTGGTAGTAACCCACGCTCAGTGATAAATCGGTGCATGCTGCCCGCCACCAGTTCGTTGGCGTACGGGGTGAAATGCCCTCCAACCTGATGCGCCAGACGAACGCGATTTTTGTAGGGAAGCGAGATCAGCTCACTGGAGACGTCGCCGACGTGAACATGATTTGCGGGATCATCGAGCGATTCAAAGAGCGGCTGGTAGACCGGTTTCATGCCGATCTCATAAAAATCGCGGGTTGGGATCGGAAAAATTACGACCGGCAGTGGCCTGAGCTCCGCGATGAACGTCTCCAGGATCGCCCGCATCAGCAGCCAGCCTGGCGTGTCATCGGAGAGGATGTCCGGGTAAGGGTGCTGCCCACGCACTCGTCGGAACTCCGTGATGGCGCGCGACACCGGCTCAGCCAGCAGATCCGATTCGCGGAGTTGCTTCAGCGCCGGAAGGGTGCTGTAGATGCCATGCAGTCGCTTGAGCCACACATCATCGCGCTTCGATTTTGCCGGCGTATCACTTGCCGAATCCTCTTCCCGCTCGACTGGTACAGGTACCTGTTGTAATTCGAGCTGCCCGTTGCGCAGTTGGAAATACGGCTTGGGAACCAGTACGCGTTTGCCACTAGCCCGATCAACCGCTGGCCGGTGCGAGACTTGAATGCGGTGGAAGCTGTCGATGTAGACGCAGATCACCGCTAGATCGGCCTCGACGCCGGATGCGAACTTCCTGGCAATCAAGAGGTGCTGATCGGTGCCAGTTCCTGACACCCCGTAGTTATAAACCTCGGCGTGGCTGAGGGCCGCAAGCCGATCGGAGTAGCGGTCGCAGTTCGAGACATTGTCGCCGGCGGTGTAGGAGTCACCGAACATGAGGATTCGCGGGCGCTCGATTTTGGGTGCTTGGAACTCAAAATCGGAGCGGAACCCACTGGAGTTGGTAACGACATAGTACCCGCCATTCTCGTTGGGAATGCGAGCGCGAAGGTTTGGAACGAATCGGTGGCCTACATCCGGGTCATGCCGAATGAGCATACGGTGTGTCGATTGTTGAAGCAAAAACATCGCCAGACTCCTGGGTATAGCCGATTTGTATTTGTCTAAATCTGAGAAAGGAAACTTCTGCTCGCCATAGGCGCCGAACGCGACGCACGCTGGCGAGCAGGAGTACAGTGTGAGTAATCATCAGGCAGGCATGAGCCGCTCGAAAGGTAACGCTCGGCATGAATGGGCCCGGCCGCGTCAACCTAACCAGCAGTCACTCCTGCGGAAGTCAATTCAGCTGCGCACTGAGTAAGAGTCACCGGGCGGTAGCCGTACTGAATTGTCGCATGTTTTATCATTTGACTCAGTCTCGTGTAGAAGCTGTCAAGTTGAGCCGCGTCGGTTGCATAGGGTGATAGGCCCGCAACCAGCGAACTGCTATGCAACATGAGCACCAGCGTATCGAGCCCGTCGCGGTAACACGTGTCGATCAGCCGCTTGAGATCGTTCAGCCGGGTTCCCTCTGGAGACAGCTTCACCCGTCGGCCGATTCCCATGTAATCGGCCACCCCTGCAAGTCGCATCCGCCGCCACGGCTTCGCACGCAATGCGATCCAAAGTTTCCGCTGCCACTCGTAGCCATGGCGAGTAAAGCCAGCGGTAACAGGAATTTCCAACAGATGACGCTCGTCATCATTGCCGAAGTAGCGGAACGGGTGCCGCGACGCTTCGCGGAAATCCGGTCCTCCCTTCGACAGGTACTCGTGAAGCGGTAGCACACTTGAGTCAACTTGGTAACCGAGCTGCTCGAGGATGCCGGCGGAAGAAGGTCCGAAGCCGTAGCGTCCGGCGCGATAGGACGTCGGCACTCGACCAACCGCGTCAGCGATTCTATCGGTTAGCCACTTTAGCTTCTCATATTGTACTTCCACCGGAAGATTGCACAGGTAGGTCTCTGCGGACGTTGGAGCACTAGTTGCCAGCGGCGGGTTGCACCACGGATGACAATGCGATCCGACCTCGCAACGCCCAGCATCCTGCCAACGCCTCATCAGCGCAATGGCCTCCGCGTCGTATATAACCGGGGCATCGATGAGGTACGTCGGCGGTACGGACAGACGTTCGCAACAATCCTGGAAGCGGGCCAACCCACGGAGATTTCGCGTGGTGTTGCCGGACACTCGGTAGTTGCCGCCCCATAGCCCTTCTTCCTCGGTGTCGACGCTGACAACAAGGTACCGATTAACGTTCGCAATTGTCGATGGTGAGGATGCTGTCTGAACAATACTCATGAAGTGGCCTCAGGCGAGAGGGACGCCGGCTGGACGCGTGTTCCGAGCGCGGCATTCAGGACGGTCGAATTTTCAGAAACAGCATATTAGACGGGACCGCCGTTGGCCGCAGGACCACCGTCATGCATGGTTTCCCGCAAGAAGTTTCCAGTGGCAGGTCTGCCCATCTAGGCTCGGCGAAGAACGCAGTCAACGACGGATGTCATCCATTTCCGTGTCCAGAAATTGTGTGCCCGTCGAAGCACGGCGATTGGCCGGAGGTGCAAGCGCTCAAGGTACAGCGAACCGGCTTCCACCAGTTCATCAAACTTTCGGATCGTCATCTGGTTCAGACCTCCGTCGACGTCAGCAAATCGCTTGGCACCGTCGGCGCGGAAATCGCGTCGCCACCGGCACAGTACCTCCTCAGAGAATATGAGATGCGCCCAGAGAAAGATAGAAAACAGGTGCCCGCCTTTTGGGTGATACCAGGTGGGACCAAAGGAAGCAATTACCCGCCCGCCGGGAAGCAGTATCTTGGCCATCGACTCAAGTACCCCTGCAGGATCGGCGAAATGCCCGTAGGCATCGATCGAAATAATGGTATCCGCAGATTGGTCGGGATCATCGCAGTGGAACTCGCAACGACCCAGCATGCCTGCCTCGGCGGCTTTGCGGCGAGCAATTTTAATCACCTCAGGCCGGATATCGATGCCGATCACACGCTTCTCGCCATGTCGGGCCAACTCAATCGCACCCTCGCCGTGCCCGCAACCAAAGTCGACGACGACGCGGTCCCGCACTCGATAACATGCAGTATTTACTTCGACCTCGGTAAGTCGCGTAAGGTATGTCTCCAGGTGCTCGCGCCGCCCACTCGCGTTCGCCCTGTGGCGTGGAAAGCAGCACCGCAACAACCAGTAGGCAGGTGGGCCGCCCAGGCGCATCAGGTGACCCAAAGCCAGGCTCGGGGGGTGGCAGGAACGAATGCCATGACAAGATACTTTGGCTATAAATCAGTGAATGGAGGATCTGGTGCTGTCGGGATTTGCCAACGACTCGGCTAGCTGGGGCGAGGTCCTTTGCGCCTTTTCCCATTGGGGAGGTTGCCGATTAAGCAAGCCGCGAAACAGACCACGAGCCATCGCTAACTGGCTGATTCCAAAGAAGAAGAAAACCGCTCCCATGGAAGTCTGCCTCAGCCGCAAGCTCCACCATGTTGCCAGGATGGCTGCCCAGGCGACTAACAAGATTGCGAAGGAGATTTGATAAAAAACTCCACCACCCGCTAAAAACGCATTGCTGCATAATAAGACGGCAAACAGTAACGGCGATCCCCACCGCAACAATTTATGGGAAAAGAATTGGAACCACAAAGTTGGCTGCGTCCAGCGAGGAACATTGCCGCGTTTGAGCAACTGAACCGCGCCGGCAGCGATCCGCACCCGACGTGAGAACTCCTGGCTAGCCGAGGGCGTCCCACCCTCCGTCGCTTTAGCCGCGCACTCATAAATGACCCGCCGACCGGCCCGCATGACCCGCATCGACACGGTAAAATCGTCCAGAATTGTGTCCTCAGGTAAATTCTGAAACAACTCCCGCCGAACCAGGTACATCCCACCGTCAACGCCCATCACGCTGCCCAACCTCGACTCGGCCCCCTGGATCCGCCGTTCAATCCAGTAGTAAAGGCGCTCACCAGCGCCGAACTCTTGACCGCTATTGACCAACCGCACTTCACCGGTCACGGCGCCGACAGAAGGGTCGGCTAAATGATCGACCAGTCGCCGCAGCGCGGCGGAGGACATCATCACGTTAGCGTCGGTAAACAACAACAGCGGGTGCTTGGCGGCGGCGGATAACCGGTTCATGGCCGCTGACTTGCCGCTCCGCTTCCGCACGGTGAGCAGCCGCACCTGCGCGTCCTGGTGGGGCCGGACCGCATCAGCGGTTCCATCGGTGCTGCCGTCATCGGCGATCACCAGTTCGATGAGCTCGGGAGGATAATCGAGGCTGCGAAAATTCTCGATTTTTGCGGCAATCACACCCGCCTCGTTATGCGCCGCGACCAACACACTGACCGCCGGCAACTCATCACATGTCTCTTCCACCCGACCGGCGCCGATCAATACCGACAATGCCGGATAGATCACGTACACGTAGAGCAGCAGGAACAGCGATGTCCAAAACATCGTCTCGACGATCAACGCTGCGGCTTCCATGTACCTATTGTATGACCTGCAGCCAATAAACCGAGTCCCACCGCGGCGGCAAAATTGATGAGCAATACATAGTATGCAATGTACACGATGCGAACGCCGCGCAGCGGTGGCAACAGATACAGCAGCGCCAGCGCGTATCCGATCAGTTGCAGCACCAGCAGAACGCCAAAAATCCCGAAGCCGTCTGGCGAACGCAGCTCGGCCATCGCCAATCCGACAGAACTTGCCAGCATCACCACGAGAAATACCGGTCCGAGCCAACGCAGCAATTTATGGCAAATCAACTCCAACGCAAACCAGCCCACCCGGAAAGGGTTGAACGCCCCAAGAACCTTCGTCGCCGCCCGCAGGCTGCGGTTGACAATCCGGTACTTGCGGCGAAACTCGCCATGAAAATGCGGTGCCGCCCGTTCGTAACAAATCGCCTCAGGGTCGAACAAACCGCGGTACCCCTTCACCACGACCTTCAGCGGCAACAGAAAGTCATTGATATCCTCAGGCGCCAGCGGTTCGAATAGCTCTTTACGCAGTGCGTAAATCGCCCCATCAGCGCCGACAACCGAACAGAGGCGGCTTTCCCAGGCCTTCAGCCTGAGCTCCAGCCCCCAGTAGAAACTCTCGGACTCAGCCGACGCACCCTGGTCAACGTTGTCATAAAGTTGACAGCCGACCGTGTAGCCGACGTTGGGATCATCGAAGTGACGCACCAGCTTGGCCAACGCGTCAGGGCGGAAAATGGAGTTGGCGTCAGTGAACACGAGGATCTCGCCCCGAGCGTCAGGACAAAATTGGCTCAAGCCCGCGGACTTGCCCAGCCGCTGCTCCTGGCGGCAGAGCCGTACATTTCGGTCCGCATACCGACGTACGATCGCATCGGTTTCATCGCTGGACGCATCGGAGATCACTATCACCTCCAGGCGGTCCTGGGGATACTCCAGACACATGGCGTTGTCCAGCTTCTCACCGATGACTTCCGCCTCGTTGTAAGCGCTGATCACAAGCGTCACAGATGGCAATGCCGAGCCGGGGCGGACGGGGCCACGACAACGCGAGAGCGCGTAAATCAACGGCGGGTAAATCACATGCGGGATACAAAAAGCAACCGCTGAGCCGCAAAACAAGAGGACGAGTGTCAGTTCCAATTTTCCGTGTACCTAATTCGTCCGCTGCCGTGCAGAGCGGTTTCGCTCACTCAACCCGACCGCACCGAGCAACTCTTCACGCACTGTCCGCCACGTCGCTAGTCGCGCCCTACGTGCCTCTCCGGCCTCCCCGCGAAGTCGCGCCCGCTCATGACGGGCTTGAACCACGCAGGCGGCAATGCCTGCCGCAGTATTATCCGCAAACAGAGCGCCGCAGCGGAATGCCTCACGCAGGCACGGCCAGTCGGATACGATCACAGGAGTACCTTGATAGATCGCTTCCCAGGCGCCGCGCAACATGGTGTGATCACGTGTGGTCAGCGACATCACCACGCCAGCGCGCGAGACTAAATCACCATAGACTTCATCGGAAACGAAACCTGTCAGGTTGAGATTATCAGGCCGCTGCCGCACGAGTGCCAGGTCCAAGTGCTTTGTGTTCCCGGTGACGTAAAAGGTGATTTCCGGAAGTAAACGCGCCGCTTCGAAAATCTCTGCAACCGGCTCGTCACTATTAAACGAGCATACCACGGCGACGGTAAAGCCACCGGCCAACGGAAACGACTCAGTGCCGTGGTACACAACCGGCACGTCGCGGACAATGGTGGTTTTCCCGCCCTGCGACTGGACCAACTCAGCGAGGTGATCATTGGTGACGATGTTCGTCGCGGCACGGCGTCCCAGCCAGTGCTGCAACCACTGTAAACGCTGCCAGCGCGGATGCAGGTACGCCGCCGTGTGGCAATCCATCACAAACGGCTTACCGCCGATCAGACAATAAAGATACACCGGGAGCACCGCGATCAGAGGCGGCGACATCACGAACACCGCCGCCGGACGTTCACGGATCAAAATCCATAGCGTCATCAAGAACTGGCCCGCGTACTTGAACGGGATCGTCAGCGGGTGACTCCCGAGCGACGGCAAATACGTCATGAATGACTGCCCACCCAGTTCGCGCGCCGTGTGATCGCTACGGCTGCACGACTCCGCCCAGGAAATGTAGACGATCGGCAGGTGCGACTCAGCGACTTCAGCCCTGTCCACCTTGTGCTCCATTTCTTCCAACAATGAACTTTGCAACATCAGCTGTTATCCACTGGTGCTTTTTCACAGCTACAAGTTTGGGTTGAGGCCGCAGAGCTCGCACCGTGGCGATACCATTTTAACGGCAAGGCGCAAGCCTCCGGCCCCTGTTAACGGCGGGGTGTGGGCCCTCCGACCGGGCGCACCCAGGGCACTGCTTAACCCATGGCGGGCTCGGCTGATTGCAGTTCTGCGACGACCAAATCTTTTCGCAAATCAATGACCTCACCATTGAACTGCTCGACCCCTTGGAGTCGCTTGATTGCCCCGGTCGCAATGACCAGCATCTCCGCATCGGCCAAAATCTGCTGCGGATTATCGCACAGCAAGCGGGCCAGATGCGGTAGCTTTTCATCGATGTAATGCAGGTTAGACCCAACCAACGCGGTGACCCGCACATCAGGATCGAAGATCATCAGCTCATAGCCTTCGCCAAGCAGGGTCTGCGCCAGGATCACCTGCGGGCTCTCACGCAGGTCATCGGTGCCTGCTTTGAAGCTTAGGCCGATGAGCGCAATGCGGCGTTTGCCGCTGGCTCGGATCAACCGCAGAGCCCGCTGGAGGTGCGTCTGGTTAGATGGCAGAATCCCCTGCATCACCTCACACTCTTCGCCCTGTTGTGCGGCGTAACGAACCAGCGCCCGCACATCTTTGGGAAGGCATGAGCCGCCAAACGCAAACCCGGGCCGCAAGTAAGCCTTGGACACGTTTAGCTGAGTATCTTGGCAAACAATTTCCATGACCTTTTGCCCATCGGCACCGAGCGTTTTGGCAAGTGCCCCGATTTCATTAGCAAACGCGATCTTTAATGCATGGTAGGCGTTGCTGGTGTACTTCACCATGGCCGCAATGCGTGTCGTGGTGACGATCTTTTCGCAGTCAAGGTCACGGTACAATTCCAGGGCGGTTTGGCCGCCGGCCTCGTGACTTGCGCCCACCAAGACAAACGGCGGTTGGTCGTAATCGGCGATCGCCGTCGTCTCGCGCAAGAACTCAGGATTGTTGCAAAACTGGATGCGATCACCGATCTCGCAGCCAGCCGCTTCGGTAAGTGCCGGCTCCAACACCTCTTCCAGAACGCCTGGTAGGAGCGTCGAACGCACAATGATCGTATAGGAGCGGTCCGAATCTCGTAGGCAGCGGCCGAGCTGCTCGATTACCTTGCCGACGGTGCGGTAGTCAACGCTCCCGTCGTCGGCCGAGGGAGTCCCGACGGCAACCAGTGCAACGTCAGAATCCGCAACAGCGGCGGCAATATCGCTCGTCGCTCGCAAGCGTCCCGCGTCAACCTGATCTTTGAGTAACTCTTCCAAGCCGGGTTCGAAAACAGGCGAAACCCTGGCATTGATCGAGTCGACTTTCTTGCGATCGACGTCAACTCCGATCACCTCGTTACCATCTCGCGCCAAACAGGTTGCGGTTACGCAGCCTACGTACCCCATTCCGATCACCGCGATTCGCATCGGCTCAGTCACCTTCATCGGTTGCACCATCTTTATAGTTCGATCAAACAGAATTGTATTTCGGAAGCAACGACATCGACAAGCCGTCGGATTACTGCCACGGAAGCTGAAACGCATTCGCATCAGTCACAACGCACGAATGCTTTATCACAGCTAAAAGTTTTCATTGAGGCCGCATGGCTCGCGCCGCAGGGTTGCGATGTTAACGGCAGGTCGCGAGCCCCCCGTCCGGGGTAGGTTCTGGAACTAATCTGTGACGCAACACTAGTCTATTGACTTCGTCCCCCACAACACATTACGGCTTGTTGATTCAATCAGCCGCAACGCGTTAGCGTCTGGTTTTCCGGTAATTTGCAGTGATCGGAAGCCGGGGGCTAACGCACTGCGACTGTTAAAGCGGTCCGCTCGACTGGTCGGCCAACTAAAACCGCGCTAGTCTCAACCGCGCTTTATAGAGGTTGTCTTTCCAGTAATCGTTAAACCGCCACCGCCCCAGGTCACTGAGCACGTGCCCAAAATAGTGCTCGACGCGATTGGGCGATTTATCAGTCGGCTCAGCAAAGGTTTCATAGTGGTGACGCTTCAGTTCAGCACAGAGCCCCGTTCGTAGCGCCGCGGGATCATGGTCCATGCGCAGAAAGCTTGCCAGCGCCAAGAAGGTGTCCACGGGTTGCTCTAGAAAATCTTCATCGCGCACGTAATACAGCCGCTCCAGCGCAATGGATGCAGCGAATGCATCCCCTCTCCGAACGGTATCCCTCCAATCTTAAGCAGCCGTGTACATTTTCTTGGGGCCGCAATAAATCTGCTTCAGCGACAACGAGAAATCCCAGCCATCTCGCATCACATAGGCATACTGGGCATCCGGGAACAATCGGTCGATTACATTCATGCGATGAATGTAAGCCGGCGTATTGTCGCCCCCGCATGTAGTGCCAATATGGGTCGCAAACGATGAAAACAGGGCGTTCAGCATGCCGTTATAGGTGCGTTGGTCGAGGGCCTGCAGGACTTGTTCACTGTCGAGTGAACAAGTCCTTTAAGCACCCGGACACAAGTTTGTTCTATAAGCGGATTCTTCCCACACGGTGAGAATCTCGCTGAAATACGTCACTTATAACAAATTATCCGTGTCCGGCCGCTTAACTTATGGCTCCGTCGCAGCCAATGCTCCTGAAGTAACGAGTCGGCCAGCCGATTGAGATTTTCTTGATTCTCCGGCGGCCCGAATGTATCGAGGCGATCGCAGTAGGGAAGGATAAATTAGCTCGTGGTCCCGAACGCGATCCCCAGGTGCTAGAGCCGAGATGATGGACGTGCCGCTCCGCCCATGCCCAAACAGAATGACCGGTGATTCAATAGCAAGTGTCTGCGGTGGTCCCGCGGACGACATCATGTTCATGAAACACAAACCTCAGCAGATCGACATCGATGAAAAAGTCTGATTTTACGGTGACGCGGGACGTGGTTTCCCCCGTGAGTTGAACTGGTAGGCAGTATCTCGCAAAAGCGCGCCTAGCCGCTCCGCCGTTGCGGTCCAACTGCGCTCCCGCATGCTGCGGGCAATGGCTTCCCGATCCCAGACACGGCTCAGCGCGGCGGCAACGGTTGACGCAGCAACCACGGACGAACGCTCGGACAACGTGATGCCCTTGGTTGGATCAGCAAGTTCGTCTTGGATTCCACCAACGGGGGTTCCAATTGCCGGTGTCCCGCACGCCAGCGCCTCGATGAGAACGTTAGGCGAACCCTCGCGCGAGGACATCAGTAGGAACAGATCGGCCGCGTTGTACCAGTGAATCAGTTCACCATGCGGCTTCGGCCCTACCAGCAACACCCGATCGTGCAATCCGTGTTGTAAGATCTGTGTCTGGATCGCGCTGGTATAGTCGCGACCGAAGCGCCCTGGACCGCCGACGATGACGAGGATCGTCTCTGGGTGCGTGCGAAGGATCGCGGGCATGGCGTCCACCATCAGATGAAAGCCTTTGAGCTCCAGCCGATCGCCAACGGAGATCAAGATCCGCTTGTTTGCAGGTAATCCAAGATTTTGTCGGCATTCCTGCTGTGACAGCGGATGGAAGCATGCCGTGTCAATTCCATTGGCAACGACCACCGCATTCGCAGCATCAGCCCCGTTGGCGATCATCGCGTCGAGGATCTCCTGGCTGACGCCAATGCATCGATTGGCATTTTTTAGCGCCCAGCGTATCCGCTGGCCCATCAGCGGCTGCTGCGGAAATCGCAGCATGTCTTCGCCCCGTCCGGTCAACACCACAGGGACTCCATACTGCCTTGCAAGCTTCGTTGCCACGACACCGCTCGGATAGACGAAGTGTGCGTCGATCAGATCAAAAGAAAAATGCTCGCGAATCTGGTCGACCGCGCGACGTACCGAAGGGTACATCAATTCAGGATGAACATAGCCGCCGAGCTTGGGCACGAGAGGATACCGAGGCCGATCGACCGGCAGTCCGCCGATCACTTCGTGGCGAGCGTACTGCGACAGCCGATACCACCGCGGGAATCGCTTGATCGGCGGAAACCACGGGACCGGCGCAACCACACGAACCTCAAATCCGGGCACACTCGCTAACGCTCGCGCTCTCTCCTTCACGAACACGCCGCGTAAGGGATCCGCGCCGGAAGGAAACGTGGCGCTCAGCACCAGGACGCGCAGCGAATCCGTAGCCGCAGTCGTCGGCATCCCGTAGTCAGCCATCATCAATATTATCGCTCTCTAGCGCTGTGTCACAGCCAGATGGTCGGGTTGAGGCAACACGGCTCGTTCCGTGGCGCTACCAATCTAACGGCAGGGCGCTAGCCCCCGTCCTTGTTAATGCCGGGGCGCAATCCGCCGGCCGGAGGGCCCTGAAACTAAGCTGTGGCATAGCACTAGAGACCCGTTCGCAGCCGTTCATTGGCTTGAGGGAAGCATCACCGACGAACCTGCCGGCGCGAAGGCGTTATCCCAACACTGGCGCCAAAGTTTATTCGGGATGATTGCTGCTGATGAGGCTCCAGCGGCAGTCCGCATGCTGCCAGCTCGCGGTAGCCGCCGCCGCGCCTTTAGGCCCCGCCGTAAGCCCATTCCACTCAATCTCTATAATAGGTCGGGCGATGCGTCCGATCGATGTCATTACCAGCAGTCGCTCCTCCACCCGCTGACGCTGGACCAGCACAGCTCCAGGTGACTTCTTGCCGTAACCGTGACAGCGCAGCCCCTCGGGACGGTCGTCTCGCGAGCGGGTCAGTACCTCCTCGCAGTCGCCGTCGGAACTCACGCGGCGCAGGTCAAAATGATCCCAGGAGGCCGCATTCCGAGTGTCTGAGGTCGCCGCCGCGGGCAGTTGCCAGTACCAAGTCGCCAGACGCGGACGATCCGTCTCAATCCGATCGGCGATCCATAATCCCTTACCAGGCAGACAGAGCAGCGACCTTTGCCACGCGACGCCCGCCCATGACAATCGACCGCAGCACAACCAGGCATCATCCAATAGGTTCGCCGACAGATTTGGTCGCTTCACCTCACGCGACCACGCCAGCCGACCTTCGGGATGGACAACCTCCACGCCCTCGATCTCCACGGCATTATGTGCGCGGGCAGAGCGGAAGTAGCGGATCCAGTCGAGGTTGCCGTTGTAAAAGGGGATACCGCCATCGTCCAGCAGCGGTTGCCCGTCAGCGAAATACAGCACCTGCAGGGTATCCGCATGACCATGCGCCGTTGACGGTGTCGAATCGGCGAATAGGCCCGCAGCAATTGGACCTGCATCGAACAACAGCCAGTCATTGCCGTCGCTGGCGATCACATACCCTGCCTCCGGCATCACGCACTGAACGCCCCCGTCAGCGCTGTCTCCGATGAGCGGGTTCTCATCGGCCGCGGCCTTCGGACCATTGGTTGAGACGAGCGAGAGAGTCGCCTGGCCAGATTTGGTGGAGTCGTCCTCAGCTTCCGCCGCGCGGAGCGCATTCCACTTCTCCAGTCCCTCGACTCCGAACAACCAAAAAACTTCTGCGCCCGCTTCGGCACCCGGCCCGATGAGACTGGGATCGTCGAAGAACACGGCACCACAAGCACAAAGGCCGTCAAAGTTCCAGAAATCTTTTGGGTTGACCGGCAGGGCTCGTGCAGAGTCAAGATCACCCACCGCGGGCCAGCGGCCGTCCGATCTTCGAAACGGCATCCCCGCTTGATAGGCCTGATGAACGACTGGTTCCAACTCTCTAAGTGGCTCATCGAACCGCCGTGCGGCGACAATGGCTTGGGTCAAGAATCCCAACGTGTAGTAGTGGTAGCTGACCGCCTGCTCGACGCCAAACCCGTCGTCGTAGAACTGCTTGGGACCGTAGGTCAGCAGCGTCTTCCGTGCCTGGTGTCGCCAGTTTGCGGCTTGCGGATGCTCGGCCAAGATATGACTGAGCAGGTACAGCGCGGTCGCTTCCCCAATGAGATGGTTGTAGGGGCTGGAGAAATAGGAGAAGTGGTTCGCAAGGTAGGAAGCGTGCTCGGCCAGTGACTGTGCAATTCGCTCCAGGTCTCCATCCCGCCAACCTTCCCAATCGCGCAGAACCGCCAGTGTCCAGATCCAAGAGATGGACCGCATCGCGGCTTCCAAGCCGGACGTCCAGTTGATGCCTTGATACTGCGGATTGCTTACAATCCAGTCGATCCACATCTCCCGGACCCGTCGCGCCGAGCCGTCATCAGTATCGTCACCTGCGGCGACCGCCAAGTCAAAGAAATACTGGTGCCGCGAAAGCTCCCATGGATACTTAACGTCCGCGGTACCCTTGATATGATAAAGCGGCAGGTCTGCATAGAACGCCGCTGGGTCCCACCGATACCCGCTCTTACCGTCGGCATGCCAATCAATTGTTCCCGTTAGATCCGCAGACCAGTCAAGCATTGGCCAGGCAGCGAGATCGTGACCTGCTAGGCCGCATTTTCCGAGTGCATCGGAGGCGTTAACGCCAGCGGCGCGAAGAGCGGAGGCACCAGGTATTAAGATGCCCGCCGCGACCCGGGGGGTAACCGTCTCCACCCCGTCGCTTCGTCCAGAAACCGCTCGCCCCCGCCAGCGAATCCTCTCCCTGCGAATGGTCACGATGTCGACAGCGCGCCTCAGCGCTTCGCGCGATGAGACTCGCCGTAGCTTCCGCAACTTAGTTCCGAACTTCACCCTATCTCCTGACACACGATTAGTTCTGAGTTATTGCTGCTCTCACACATTGGCTTATATTTAGTGCGGCGCAAATTGATCCTTGAAGACCAGCAGGTTGCGCACCCAGACCTCGGAGTCTGAATCGTTGATAGTCTTAGAATTGTTAAACTCAAGCCAAAACCCTTTGACGTCCGGATTCTGGTAGGTGAGCGGATAACCATCGTCTCCCCAACCGTCACCATCGGTATCGATACCGATCACAAGTGTTTTCGGAGTACGCTCGTCGCTCAGATGCATCCACACCTTATGCTTCTCCTTGTCGCGCCAGTCGAATGTCACAGTGACCGTGATCCAGCCAGACAGCGTTTCGTCACCGATCAAAAAGGCATCGCCGCTCACGACCCGCCCCTGCTGGTCGTATACGACATGATCCTCTGGCACAAACTTTCTCGGGTCGCGGTGTGGCAGAGCAGGCTGCGGTGGGCACCGCCTCATTCCGGTGCAGTAGTCGGGGCTGCTAGGATCCGCAGAGCCACCCACTAGCAGCTCGCCAAAGCCTCGCCCGCCTACCGACGTGGTCGAATAGGTTCGAGCAACCGGCGTTCGCGCCCATTGACCCGGCTGGCAAAGGTCGCCGTAGCCGAAATAGCTATTGAACTCAAAGTGGAGGCGGTCTTTCGGGCCGGAGATTTGAAACTGTTTCCCACCTCGCCAGCCACACTTGCCAATCAGGTACTCCCATTGCACGGAAACCATCGAAGCATTCTTGGGGCCAATAATTGGCCAATGGACGCGTGTCTGGTAGGTATGAGGCATGCCACGCTCTCCCTTCAGGAAGATCTGGCGCGCCGCATCTTTATCGGGGTCGTAGCTAAGGCGAGGGTTTTCAGCGACCTTTGGGCCGCCACCGAGCCTGATCCGCCCATAGTATTGATTCTGTTGCTTTTCGTCGCCATATGGCCGGAATGATTCAGCCCAATAGAGATTTGGCGACGACAAGGCGCTGGTGAACCTAGGATGGCGATCTGCATGGGGGTTGGCTACCTGGCGTTCGTCCGCGGGATCCCAATCTGACTGCTCAACCACCTGAAACAACTTTGCCTGCGGCCCTGGGTTGCCCGATGGTCCACCCTTACCGCCCTTTCTGTTGTCTGCCTCCTGCTTGCCTTTTGCCTCCTGACTACGAAACGCTAACCCAGTTGTTAGCAGAATCAATCCGGCTGCGATCAAAAGCAACGGTTTTACCAGATTTTTCATACTATTCACCCTCATGCTGGTATCGGTAAAGCATCACTGAGGCTCATTGCTGTCTAGCTGCATCTGAGTGCTGCCGACTTGCCAGATCTCCAAGGTCTTCCCTTCACCGGACAGCAGCCGTGATACAAATTGCCGCGGGACTCCGACCGCTCGCGCTAGCTTCACCACGTATCCCATCAGTCCGGTTCGCGTCGGCAACTCTTGCTTGATCCGTTCTCCGCGCTGTTCCAGTTGTTCACGAACATCCGCTTTCTTCTCGTCGAATGCAACTACGACATAGCCTTCCTCAATGGCATCAATCGAATCTGCGACCTGGACGTCTGGAAATAGCGCCTGATGATGTTTGTAATCATTCGAAGTGAAGTTAGTGGTCAGCATGTGCGTCTGCAGATCGCCCAGTTCTTGATCCCCCGCCAGCACCTTCATCGCGATCCGGTAGCCCGGCGATACCCATACCCGTTCGCCGTCATGCCGCTGAACAAAGTTAATCGTGGTACGCACTGGGGCCAACGCCTCACGTGAGGAGTCGATCAAAATGCACGCTAGGGAGGACAGCACCAACAGCCCGCCGACGGCGTATCCTAAGGCGGGTCTAACGGACCGCAGCCAGGCCGCAATTAATACCATCATCGGTATGGACAGCCACATGTAGTAGCGCGGATTTCGAACCATGGTAAATGGATACATCACGGGAAAATAGGCGAGCATCAGCGCGAGTACAACGACCCACATCGCCAGCACGAATCCCCTATCGCGCCGCCAAAGCGAGAGCAAAGCAATTGGCCAACCAATCAGGTACATGAGCCCGAAATCCTGGTTGGTGGTGAACATCAGCACAGGCTCAATCAGGTGTGTGTCTGGCGTCCCTCGCCGCAGGCGGCCAGGACGCGGGATCCACCGAGTCAGGAACGATTCATCCGCTTCTCGCAATCCCCTTTTTTCTGCTCGTTCGTCGCCGCCCGATGTCCCTTCCGTGATCGAGTGCACACGGTACAACGGATCGTCAGTATGGTACGTCCAAAAGCCGACCTCTAACGCCAGAACCAGCGCGCCGCCAGCAAGAATCCACCCGTACTGCCAACGAATCTTCCGGTAGTAGAGTAAGTAAATCGCAAACGGTGCAATTAGAAACGCAGCGTTCTCGCGGTGTAAATAGGCGATGCCAGCAGCGATTCCTGCGCCGAGATATAAGAATGCATTTTGTCTGCCTCCTGTGCCGTGCTCTGCTCGAAGAAACAGATAAAGCGTGAGCGAGACGAACACCGCCATGGGTAAATCGGCATAAACATAGGTCGACAGCATCACGTCGATCGGCATGATGGCTAGCAGCACCCCGGCCACCAGCCCGGTTTCGCGATTAAACAGGAGTGTCCCCAGTTTGATCGCTAACAAAATGCCGCCGAGCGAGCAGACCAGTGGATACAGTGTTAGCGAGAAGTTGCTCAGGCCAAAGATTGAAACCGCACCCGCGACAGGCACCCAGAACCCAATGCGGCCGATCCACTGGGACCGATCCTCGACGGCGACCCGTCCCTGCTCCGCGAGGATGGTCGCAAAGGTGACGTAGGACCGGTCATCATGACCTTGGTAACCGTTGAAGAAAAGCAATCGGATGGCGAGGCCGAGCAAAATGACAGCGAAAACAGGCCAGCGCGCGCGGCTCACGGTGTCGAGGCTACCGGCGGGGACTTCGTTTCTCGCCTCAACGGGCACTTCGGTTTCCGAAAACAGTGCTGCGTCATTCTTCATGTCGTTATTTCTCATTCGATAATGCTGTGACCGACACAGGCCGTGCGCGCACAGCATTTACATCAGGCGATGCTGGCTCAACAGGCCGCTTCAGGAGCAACCATAATTCGTGCCCAAGACCACAGGCGCTCTGCACGGGGCGTATTGGATAGGAAACACACCCCCACCCTAAAATGCCAGCAATGTAGACACGAAGTGCAAGTGGCGGACTTTTGCGGACACTTGCTTCACTGTGGCTTTGCGAAGAGGGATCTTTGAACACGTCCTCCTGCGTATCAGATTTGCTGGTTGTTCCCTTTCGCACCCACTGTTCGCGGATCGATTCCCAAAGGCGGCTAAACAAAACGCTTTGCAATGTGTAAGGAATTGCTTTCATTGGTTCGTTGGTCGTGCAAGTGACAACATCCCAACCCGCCTGCTCCGCCGTTTTGCAAATCGACGATGAGTTAAACAGGTTTCTGTGGTCCGCAAGGAATCCGGGCCAACGTCGCCCTGAGATCGCGGCTCCAAGGCTCGCGCTGTTGGGGGTAACGATGAAAGCGTGCCCGCCTGGCCTGACCACTGCACGAATGTCTTGAAGAAACTCAACAGGATCAAGCACATGTTCAAGCACATGAAACGAGGTAGCAACGTCAAAAGCCGCCCCGGTTGTGGCCAACTCTTGTAGATCGCAGGAGTGTACTTTGATGCCGAGACGTTCTCTGACGTACTGAGCGAAGTCCGGTGAAGCTTCGTGGCCTTCGACAGCGTGGCCCCTTCCTCGACCTTCACGCAGGAACTCTCCCGTTCCGCAACCCACATCCAGGGTCCGACCTTGGAGGCCGAAGCGCTCTAGAAAACGCCAACGTGCTCGCGCCTCCATTCGATGCAGGATGTCCGAGAATTCTCGCCAGCGAATGACTCTCGCCGAATACTTCGCCTCCTGGACGCTTTGTTCGCACCCTTTTCTCCAGAGTCCTGCCACACATGTCCACACGCAGCACATCGCAGAAAAACTGCGTCATCTACGGAAGCGACTGAGACTGAATCAGAATCGTTGCCGCATACTGTACACACTGCAGTCTCAGTTTTTACACTCGTTTCAACCTCTCAGCGGCGGAAAAAGTTCCGCGCACAAATCTAAGCCTGTTCTTCGCGTAGTACATCGAAGCATGTCACTGCATGTTTCCGTACTTGTTTATACCGCACCACACTGCCAGCATGTGAGGCTCGGCAAAAATGAATTAACAGCTATTCGCCGTGTAGCAATTTGATGTACAAGTCGAAAGTGAGTGCAGAGCGGATGCGAAGTGGTTTCAAGCACAGCGCATCTTATTAGAGCGGCTATCTCATCCGAGCAAGTCCCCATGACAACTGCTGGTGTCGCTGCAATGTGCGCGTGCACTCAAACAGGTCCAGCGTGTCGCCCAGTGCAATGGCAGGAGAATGATGACCAGACAAAGTAGCACAATTACTCGCTCAAGTGACGCCGCAATCACCCCAGCGGCAGTCGATGCGGCGACAAGCGGTGAGGACATGCCAACGAGCAATTCACGAATTCCTATAGCCGCAGGCGTAATCGAAATCATGATCGCGAGTTGGCCAGCCGCGGTGACAACAACCGAGTCAGTTAGCGTGATGCTTTGCGACGTACAGCCGTAAAGAATGTGCATCCGGAAGGTTGCCAGTGCGAACGTCACAAATGACAGTGCCAATGTCATGTACAACATTCGGGGATAGCCGCGCATCACTGAGAATCCAGCGGCAAGCTTACCAATGATGCCACCGATGCGACCTGGTACTTTTGTCGAAAGGCGATCGGCGAAAATTGCGGCGAGTGTGCTGAGAACGGAAACCGACGTAAGAAACATAAATGCGGTTCGTCCTGTTGCTGTGTTCGATGCTGGATGGACTGCGATCACCATCGCCGCCGAAGCCGCGGCAGTGATCACCATCAGCAGGTTGTGGACGAGAAACACAGCGCCGAAATGGGAGATTTGAAGGCCGGCATGTCGTCGAAGTGCGTAGGCAGCATACACTGTCCCAGGCTTCATGGGTAAGTAGTTTAATAGCATCTGAATGAGGTACACCGAAAACAGAGGCATAAACGAGACGGTGTATCCAAGTTCCCGGTAAATCAGTTGGTCACGCGCGGTGCGGGCGACCCACTGCGCAATGAGCGTGGCCACAACGCCGGCAACAGCGAGATAGGATAAACGATTGACAGCCGCCAGCAGCGCTTCACGCTCGTGAACCAAGTACGTGATCAAGCAGGCAACGACGGCCGCCGTCAATACAATGCCGACCACGCGATAGGCGAGCGCAGGGCGCTGAGCTGCCGGAGGTTGCCGGACCTCTAACTCGGGGCTGCCGTCTGCGCCGCTTCGCTCGAGGTGCAAACTCGGCATCACGGTCGATGCCGCACAGGTGCTGTCCATCGCTTCAGCCATTGACTTGCCTGGCGATGACGTCGACAAAATGCGGGACCGGATCGGGCTTCTCCAACAACATCTTGGCCCGCGCCTGGCGGAACGATTCTCGGTCGACCTTAGTAAATAGCTGCTGCAAATCAGCCAGTAGTTTGCTCTCGTTGCCCGGCAGATAGCCGAACGTCAACCCATAGCGTTCCAACTCATCCAAATAACCGATCTTCCCCACGAAACTGTTCAGCCGGAATGCGGGCGTGCCCAGGACCGCCGCTTCGGCCGTCATCGTTTGGCTGTCGCCTACGAATGCCTCCGCAAAGGCAAGGGCATGGTGCATCCGCTCTACCGGCAGCGTAAACCGGTAAGGCTCGAATTCCTGTGCCAGCGGCTTTTCGCTGGAAATGAACACGCGGACGTCGGAGCCCGCCGCGGCCACGATGTCTCGTACCAACTGCTCGCTGACGCCCCGGATGCCGGCATCGTGGTGCGCCTTGAGCGCGCTGAGCCGCAGAATCAAATAGCGATCACCCGGCGCTAGTCCCAGTTCACGAATGATTACAGGATCGGGAGTGAAGCGGTTGGGATGGAGGTAGAACAGTTCGTGAAAACCGGGATAGCGGATCGCGTGCCGTTCAAATCGTCCCATCCGCGTTGAATCGGTGACGATAGTTCCACTGGCAAACGGATAACTCGTCCAGGCGATCAGCGGGATGACGTCTGCATCATCGTCATTGAACGACAGCGACTGTTTGCCGGCCAAGCGGGCGGCAATGTTTCCGCACCCGTATTTCGTCACCCATAAGTCGATCCCAAGCGACCGCGTCAGTCTCCAGCAACGAATGATGTTGGTGCCAAGTTCCCAGCCGTTGCCGATGAAACCCGCCTTGGCCTTCGAGACCACGCGGTAGTTCAAGCCGAAGGCATTGGCCAGCGCCAGGGAACAATCTTTGTCCCGCAGCATCCAGATCGGCTCGGCAAATCCGCTCACCTGCTCCGCGACCGGACGCAACATCCAGATCTGCGATGGGTGGTTCGGGAAAAAGGCAATTCGCTTCTTGCGATCGGGTGGCATCAAGTGTCGTATGGGTTGAGAAAATGAGACTGCAATTTCGGCTGGTACCAGCCGGGGACTATCCAACGGAACTCGTTGGCACCTCGTCCGCGAGGTGACGATCAGACGCTCGCTCGATTCGGCGATCGCGCTGAACACCCAGGTCATCCCGCCACGTAGCGGATGTCTCTAGCCGCCGCACCTTTTCCAGCGTGATCTCGATCAGTTGACGGTTGAACGAGATCAGGTCGGCGACCAGGCCGATCATGCCCGCGATCGCTCCGGTGATGATCAGCACGCCGCCGAGCACCAGCGACTGGATGTGCCCTGCTCCACCGCCTTGAAAGTAGAAGTACAAGAACCGGATCACCGGCAACGAGCCGATGCCGATCAACAACAGACTGAGGTAGAAGAACACCCGTAGCGGCTGGTACATGGAGTACATCCGCACGATGGTCGCCCCCGAGTTCTTGAGGAAGTGGGGGATGCTCTTGAACAGCCGCGACTCGCGCGTCTTCCCGTTGGTGCGGATCGGTACCGACACCACGGCCATGCCTTTTTTGCCGGCCTGGATCACTGTCTCGATGGTGTAGCTAAACGGTGAGACGATATTCAGTTGCAGCGCCGCATCGCGGGAAAACGCCCGAAAGCCGCTGACCGTGTCGACCACGTCCGTCTCCGACAACCGTCGAACCACGGCGCTGCCGAACCGCTGCAGCACCTTTTTAAAGCCCGAGAAGTGCGCGATCGTGTCGGTCTGGCGGTCGCCAACGACGATTTGCGCTTCCCCACGCAGGATCGGCTCAACGAGTTTCGCAATGTCGGCACCGCAGTACTGATTGTCCGCATCGGTGTTGACGATGATGTCGGCCCCAAGTTTGACCGCGGCATCCAGCCCGGTCCGGAACGTACGGGCTAGACCGCGGTTGCAAATATGCCGCACCACGTGATCGACGCCGAGCTGATGAGCCACCTCGACGGTCCGGTCGCGGCTGCCGTCGTCGATCACCAGGATCTCGATCGTATCGATCCCCGGAATGTACCGCGGGATGTCCGCCACCGTCACCGGCAGCGTTTCTTCTTCGTTATAGCAGGGTATCTGAACGATCAGTTTCATAGCCGAGGGCCTCCATTTGTACGTTAATAACTGAATTGCTAAGCAATTCAGATGTGTACCAGTACGGGTTTCTGCAACCATGACGCAAAACAGTTCAGCGTGCGCGACTGCAATCACACGACACACCGTATGCGCTGCTGTACTTCACTCTCTTACTTACAAGCTGGGATAATCAAGTCTGTACGTTCGAACGCCGACAGCAGCGGCTTGCGACCTGGCAGCTGCCTTTGAGAGCCTGATCGAGCTGACCGTCAGGCAATTCTCAGTGCCGCCACTGGGCCGAATCGCCGCCGGACCGTTTACACCGTGCTCAGCAATGGCCCGTCAAATATTTCGGGGTCATTAGCTTCGCTCTCGTCATCGGCGCAATATTCCGCTGCGTCATCTAGTTCTGCCTCGACCAACCGATGGCATCCCAGCGCCAAAGCTATCATCCATACCCCCCATTCACTGGTCAGGAACGTACCGAACAACGCCTGAATCATAAGTGCTATTAGCCCGGCGAGGACCGATAGTGCCACTGCGCCAACGTACCACTGCCCCGTATACATGGCTCGTCTTGAAGCATGCCAAGCTAGAACTAACCCAGTTCCGAACAACAGCAGGCGCAATAGCAAGCCCTGTAATCCCCATTCGCAAGCTTCATCGATGTAGCCTTGATGCACCGAACGACCTTCACTGACCCCGGTCACACGTTCGATGTATCGCGCTCCGTAGACTTTTTTGAAAGCCTGGCCGCCGGATCCCAAGGGTTGGTCAGCTAGAAGCATTAGCCCGGCCTTCCAGTACTGCGTTCGACTGGTGGCCGAATGGTCGCGCTGCTCCCCTGTATTGAACGTGGTCATGAAACGCTCGACGATGCGGGGATCTCCGAGCAGCAGGAAACCCACTATCGCTCCCAATCCAGCAATTTTGTAAACCTGAACGCGCATTGATCTGGGCGCAGCGAGCACGTAAGCCACGCCGGAGACCAGCAATCCCAGCAATGCGCCACGGCTGTTGCACAGCAAAATGACGTTGAATACCAGAGGACCGACAACGATAGCAACTAGCTTTTGGTAGCGAGTACCAAATAAGAAGAGTGGTCCCACGAGCATGGTTGACGACACCATCAGGCAGGCCAAATCGTTCGCCGTCGATGCACTGGCGGTTCCAACGCCCTCAAGTCGGCCCCCGCGTACTGAGCCGCGATCGTTGATGGTCACTTCGTACCCGATGTATCCGGCACCAAGGACAATTGCCAAGACGATAATTTTAAGATCGGTCTCATCACGAATGCTCACAGCCATCAGAATTAGCAACAGCAACATTTTGAGCGTCAGAACGTAGCCAACGCTGCTGATTTGGGCATTGGGAGCAAAGAGAACGTGAACGGCGGTTGCGTTCAACGCGGTCGATGTGGCGAGCAGGAGCAACCATTTGGTTGCTCTATGGCTGATAAACTTTGAGTCACGTAAAACAACGTTGATCAGGACGCTGCCTAGAAGCACCAGGCTCGCCAGCAAGTTCCAGCGATACTCAGCTACCGATTTACCCCACCACCAGAACGGCGGAGCTAGGAAATAGGTCAGCATGTACAATGCGATGCCCCAGGACGGTCGTCGGATCGCTAGGACAGCGCAGACCAACACCCCGAGCAGAAAGAGGGCGAGCGTCAAATTCATTTGGTCCGTGCGCGTTCCGTGGTGGACTTGCTGCGAATGTTGTGCATCAACAAACGCTCGTAGACCGCCGCATAACGAGCAGACATTGCCGGTGCACTGAACAATGTGGCGTGGCGTTCGGACGCGTATTTTCCCATCAGTGCTCGCAAATTTCCCGGCATTAAGCTTTCGACGGCGGAGACGATGCTCGGTATGTCGTCAGCTGGAATCAGCCTGCCACAGCCACCATCCTCTCCCAACACAACCGCAGCATCTCCGACGTTGGTCGCAATCGACGGTCGACCGGCGGCCAAAGCCTCGACAAGCGACTGGCTCATCCCTTCGCTGTGGCTCGTGTTAAGGTAAATATCCAGCAGCGAGAGCCACTGTCCGACCTCGTCCTGGTGCCCTACCAGGTGAACTCGGTCGCTAATCCGCAACTCTCGAGCTAGGCCTTGGAGCTTTTCTCGCTGTGGGCCGTCGCCGACAAGCAATAAATGATAGTCGCCACCGCCGGAAAGCAGGCGGTGTAACGCCTCGATCAGCAGGTCAAATCCTTTGACAGGAACCAGTCGACCGACGCTTCCAAGCAAGACTGCCCGTTCACCGATCCCTAGTTCGCGCCGTCGAACTTGCACTTGATCCGGCGAAAGCAATCCACCGGGAACCTCAATGCCATTTGGAATGACTTGTACATGCTCGCTCGAATAACCGCAGCGAACTTCGATTCGTCGGGCGACACTGTGAGCGTTGGTGACCACAGCATCACACCGACGCATCAGCCAGCCAGCGACTCGGCCGCGCAGCCGCATCCGCAGCCCCCGAATTTCCGCAGCCCCCAATACGCTTCCGCGCTCCGCGTGCACATGAACGGGCGTCTTCGCCTGGCGGCGTGCCCAAGCGGATTCCATCAGCGTTCCCCAATTGTACGAATGGACCACGTCGACTTGATAATCCAGCATGGTTCGGGATAAACGCCGAAGGGCCTTCGGATCGACCCCCGCTTGCTTTTTTATCTCAATCACGGGCACATCCGCCGACTCAATCCAACCGGCCGCTGGCCCGGATTGGGTCAGACAGATCACCAGCGGACGGAAACGCTGCTGATCCAGTGCGTTGATCAGGCGCGCAACGCTTCGTTCAGCCCCGCCGATCTGCATGGAGTGGATCACGTAGGCAACTGCAATTACCGCCCGGTCCTGTATCACCGCCGGGCCCTGTCTCGACCGATGGTCAGCAGTTGTTGACTGCGCCTGAATTGCGGTAAGACTTTTGGCCTGGCGTTCAGTAACCAGGGCCTTGCGGGAACAGGTCATGCAGTGTTTGGTCCGGCATCGGGCGGAGTTGGACACGCAACCAAAGGTCGATGCGCAATCACTTCGTCGTTAGGTTTTCGATAAGCAACCTGGTGATACATCTGCTGTACCAGTTTTCGTGTGGCTTCGGCAAAAAGGTGCTGGCGAGAAATTTCTCAGACACCATAAACCGACCATCAACCTCAAAAAAGCTGATGCTTAAAAAGTGCTTGAAGGTGTCGTGTCCGGCACTTAACACCGCTTAGCTGCGTGCGCGAAGGATAAATGACCCTTGGAGGAAAAAGCTCGCCACTGCGTTGTTGAAGAGCGGTTCCACATGTCGAAAAGCATGAGGAATCGGATGTTCGATTTCAATTCCGCGGAATCCGCCCTCGAGAAATATCTTTTTCCACGTACCCGCATTCTGATGAATTTTATACTCGATTGTCTTGCTGTAATAGCAGAGCCTCTTCGGCATCCCAAACGCCCTGGCAAGCGAAAAGAAGCCGTGCCTCGAAGCATCAGTAATCACAGCAACCCCATCTGGATTCAGCAATTCCTTCATCTTTTTTGCGATTACTACAAAGGATTCAAAGGTATCTCGATCATGCATCGCATTTTTTTCCGACTCGTCGAGGTGATTGATCGAGGCGTTGGAGACGACAATGTCAAACTTTTCGTCAGGTTCGTAGTGTTGGAAATCCGTCGTCACGAATTCCACCTGTCTAAGCGACAACTTATTAAGCCGGTCGCGCTGTAGCTGAATGACCCCGGATGTCGATCCCTCCATTTCAGGTTCCATACTGACCACTCGCTGAGCCCCCTGCATCGCCAGCCAAATGGTGGTCAGGCCCCGGCCACTGCCGATGTCTAACGCGGATCTACCCGCAATCGGAATGTTACGAAACATCCTTGCCATAGCCTGCTCATAGGCCAATGGTTTATGATGCCGGTCCTCCGCCAGAATTTCCGCAAAGGTGGACTTAGGTGATGGCTCTGCAGGAGACCACGCAATATTTTGTTCTAGTTCTTGCATCGTGAACAGGCTTTCATGCTTGGTAGACTGAAATCAGCGGCGGTCGCGCGACAGCTTCTTGGAGGTGGACCGCCGTTCCATCACTACGGGCCAGAAGTTCAGCATTGCGATACCCCGTGTCGACGCCCTCTCCTTCAGATGCTGCATCTGACAGATCAGGAGCGCCGCCATATTCGTGGCACCGAACAACATCGACGAGGCGATGTTCCGTTGAGCTAGTTTCTTTATGGGTTGGAAGATCAAAAAGGCGGACGCGATTTTGTGACCTGCGAGGCGATGATATCGCTTAGCTCGCTGGCAAGATCGCATCCATTGAAGCCGGCGCGGGCGAGCTGGCGTTTGCCTGCGACTGCTGAGTCCTTGTGTCCTATCATCTTCTTTAAAGCATCGGCGATTCCGTCCACATCTCGGCTCTTGACCGACCACGCATCGCCCGCGGACGCAATCACGGCATCGGTGGCCAAGCTATCACAGACCGCTAGAATCGGCTGATCAAACAGTAGCATCTCGTACAATTTTCCGGGGACTTGCAAGGGCGTGTTGGGCTGGATGATGAGCAAAATGTCCGCTCGTGACATATACTGCATGACATGGCTGTGCGAAACCGGCGGAATGCACTGCACTAGGTGGCCGATGCCGAGTTCCTGGGCGATCCCCGCCGGGTCGAATAGCGGGGTTGCATATCCAATTTGTTGGAACAGGACGTCGATTCCATTATGGTGGAGGTGCTCGATCGCCTTCAGAATCGGTCGTGGGTCCCGCTCGCCGTAAAGCGATCCCGGATGACAAATCACCGGGACAGGTGTTTCCGTCCCTGCTGGTTCTGCTTCCCGTGCCCGCCTTTGCCGCAACTGCTCGGCAATCGGCAGCAGGTGCGGATCGTAGCCGTTTGGAAGGCTGACAAACTTCTCAGCCGGTAACCGACGGTACACCCTGCGAAAGTCATCAGCCGAGGCATCATTGTTCAAAATCACAATGCTAGCCGCGTTGACGACTTTGCTTTCGAAGTAGGGCAGCAATCGCTGGCCCCAGGGATTGCGCGCTTTGATCCAGGTCCGACGAGCCCAGGGGTCGCGAAGGTCGGCGATCCATGGTAGGCCGGTCTTGCGTCTGATTTTCAAACCGGCCAAGTGCGTTGAGTGCGGCGGGCCGGTGGTATAGATGGCATCAAAGCTGCCAACGCGACAGATTTCCAGCCCTCGCACCGCCGCTTGACGCGACCAGGCAACGAATTGGTCAGGCGTCTCCGTTAGCAGTTCCCAGCCGGGACGCAAAATACACTTAGCAGTTTGCACAATCCGACTGCGCGGGCTTTGCCGGCGGAGCGAATCAGTTGCCGCCGAGGCGCCCGCTGTGGTTGCCCGCCGATTGCTGGAAAGGAGTGGATCGGCTGGTTCATTGGCTTTGCCCGTCCGATAGACGACCACATCGTCGGGCACCTGAGCCAGTAATTGCTCGCCGCCGGAATCAGGCTGACAGTGTCGCGTCAGCACCGTGGGGTGGCACCCGAACTGCCGCAAATATTTTGTGAAACGTAGCGTGCGGTGTACGCCGGCCGTTGCCGCCGGAGGAAAGTTGTAGGCGAGCATCAGCAACTTTATGGTGCTGCCTCTAGCGTCGACGCTAGGCCTCGCTGCCACGGACGAGCAGCTGGCATTAACTGTGGGCGAAGTCATCATGCATTTGGAGAACGGAAGCGGACCAGCAACTAGTTTCGCAGTTACTCAACCACACTTTGAATGAAGTCGCGGGTGGGGCTGCCGCTGGCGGCCAGCTTGGAGCCGCAGTTGCCAGAAGTCCACGATGGAACTCGCCGTAGAGTAATATAACAATGGCAGCTCGGCATCCCCAGTTGCCTGTAGTCCACACCGCACCAACTCCGCGCAGGCCCGATGGCTTAAACGACTCCGACGGGCACGCTAGCCAACTAGTAAAAAACAAAATCCGCCGTAGCTGTTCGTAGCAGTCATACACGCGACCTTAATGCTGCCGCGCCAGGTGGTTGCATGCAAAAAATGAATGGTAGACGTGTACCTTGCGTCGCTCGTTTCACCGCGCCTGGTGCCCACACCAGCACAAATCGACGGATTCGACGGTGTTTAACGACACGCTCGTGGCGGCGCTAAGTAGCAGTGCCGACAGCGGCTTCGCGAGGCGCTCAAAGCCGCCGGAGCGAACGGGCGAAATCTTTGGGAGATGTAAGTGGATGCATCAGGCCCATCCGCAGCAACTCCACGCTTGCACGTGCATACGTACGGAAGCCGCGGTCGGATGCGTTGTAGAGCAGAGCGGCAGCAGCTTTGTCGATCGCCTTATGGGTTGCATCGATCTCCCCTGGTGTAAGCCCAAACTGCTCCCGGTTTGCTAGCATCTTGTAAAGCATGCGCAAGCGAAAACGTCGATTGGCTACTCGGTGCCGAGGATGTGTCAAGTTCGTGCTGTGCCGCTGAACCTCGCTGATGACTTCGTCGAAGTAGCCGAACTTCCCCAGTCGTGACAATCGCAACAAAAACTCTGTATCATTGCACTGTCCCTGCTGAACATCGTACAGCCCCGCCTGGATCGCGGCCTGACGTCGAAACATGGTAGAGCAAGTAGCCATTCGGCTCCCGCACACAATTCCCTCATAAGCGGACTGCCGGATGATACGCAGCCCGTCCTTCAGTACATACTCCATTTGAGCGATTTTGCTGCCTTGCAAATAGCTCTCACGCAACATTCCTGACTCACCGTGGGCACTGGCATCACCGAAACAAAGGATCAAATCGGGCTCAATCTGGAAGCCACGCATCAAGGTAGCGACGTGGCGTGGAACGATGACATCGTCGGCGTCGAGTGTTGCGACGAGATCTGTTGAAACAGCCTCAATCGCCGTGTTCCGCGCTGAAGAGGCACCGCAGTTAGCCTGGCGAATCAGATTGATCTGCATCCCATGACGTTGCGCCCAAGCCTCAACGCGGTTTGCCGTACGGTCAGACGAACCGTCATCCACCACAACGATTTCCTCGGGCATTCGTGTCTGCCGCCTTACAGAATCGAGTGTCCGCTCGATAAACCGCTCCGCATTGCAGGCTGGAATGATAATTCCGACAGATTCTACCAACGGATTAACCCTATAATCATACATCAACGATGCCACGTGCCTTGCATGAATGGGCGGCAGCGCCCTATCCATGCAGAACAATGAAAAGCTAAAAGCTAAGCGAGCAATGAGTCGGCGCGTCTAGAGCCGATCCGCCTGGACATCCCACGCCATTAGTCCGGTTCCATGACTATCCAGCAGTAACAGGCGTGGCTGTGACAGCTTCCCCTTTAAGCTAGTAAACCATGTTGCCATGGCATCAAGTTCTTCAGGGCGAAAGGCATCGTCCAGCAGAATCGTCGCGTTATCTGCCAAGAGCGGAACCGCGACGGGTAAGCATCCGGATCTACCTACACGGCGGGGCGGACCATCTATCAATAAAAGTTCAACCCCGGCGGTACTGCCAAGCATTTCCACGCATGTCTGCGGAATTTCATAAGTAAGTATGGACTTCCCGACGAATTGCTGAGTCGCTAGTTGCGCCTCGAACAGGGACACAAAATCAAGTAGGCCGCTGATTCGCAGTTGCTCCTGCGTCTGACGTAGCCAATCGCGGTCGTGCTCAAGTGAGCAGACGGTAACGGGCTGGTTCTGTTGACTCATCTCACGCGCGTAGACAGCAAACAGCTTTGTACTCACTCCACTCCCAAATTCCAAAATGCAACGCGGCTTATGCTTTTCCACGAAGTGCGACAAGTATGCCAAAGTGGCTGGCGAAAGCGCCCATCCGCTTAAATTATCGCTGAGCACTTCGCTTAGTTGTTTATTTCCGGTTGCTGCTTGGTGCGCGTCTGTTTCGAGCGGCTTCAGAACCCGTTGTCGCAACCATTTCCTTGCGCCAATAGGCGTGCGAGCCCAAGTGGCCGCACTTATTGAGGGCCATGTGCCAGAACGCGACTGTTTCTGGTGCCAGTTGCGTAAGAGCTGCGCCACGTAATGCGAAGTTAGTGCTCGAGCTCGTTTATACATAATGCCGACGCAAATGCTAAGGAAACGTTTATAGGATGGTCGATGTGAACAGGTGTATAGGAAAGCAAGGTCCTCGCATTCTCAGCGCACCTTGCGGCACATGGGAAACTTTCCCGGCTGAGCAACTTACCACTCGACCTAGGCAGCAATCGAACGCACAATGCTCAGGCTACAAATCCAAACGGAACTGTGCGCAGCACTTTTCACGCCCCGCCCTCGCAAGTCTGGATGCTAAACCGGGCCTACTTTCGCTACCGGCGTTCGCCACTGCCATTTCATGTTTATCAGAGCATGGATGAACCCGCTTTTCCCACTGGCCGTCGACCATGTTGATCCAGTCAAATGATAAAACAAGATACTACGCCGATGACCCTGGAATCTCACTATTTTATGCATGAAACGTCGCAGGCTTGTGCGGATCGCAGACAGGTTCAACCACGACCAGCACCAAACGCGAAAAAAAAATTTGAAAGCGACGAGGGGGCCAGCTTAACAAGATCGTCGACGACGGCAGACTTGCACCGAACGACCAGCATGCCATATAGCAATACACCGGTCGGCACGTTCAATGCCAAGGCAGCCGAACTGTTGAGTTCGTACAGATCGAAAATTAGCTGAACTAGCAACATACTTGCGCCCATAATAATGCTGTTTGCAACATGCGGCCTGATCGTCCGGGCGAACAATCGCAGTGATAACGGTCCAACCAATGAAAATGCCACCTTGAACCAGAATGGAATCCAGCAAAGACACGCCACTGCATAGGCCAAAGCGACTCCGGTAACGCCCCAGGGAACTCCGGCCAAAAAGCTACAGACAAACAGAATGCCGCCGATTACTCCGAGACGAAAATGGAGGTCAGCACGCCCTTTCGCCAAAAAAAGTTGACCTGCCGTGTTCCAGAGCGATTGAATCGCGCCTAAGGGAGCCAATATCCAGATCAGCGGTACCGCTGATAGCCACTTTTCACCCAAGACTACTCTGACAAATGGGTCAGCCAGAACCGCGAGTCCGATCATCATCGGAAAGGTTATCATGGCGATTGCCCCACAAGCGCGCAAATACGCGTTGGCCAGCCGATCGTCATCATCTTGCATCTTCGAAAATGCAGGAAACAATACGCGGGTGATAACACTGGTGATGGAGTCGCGTGGCAACAGCATGAGTTTGTAAGCAACGGAGTAATACCCTAAGGCGACAGGGCCCAAGAATACACCAATGATGAGGTTGTCAGCGTTACGCGCAAAGTAGTTGAAAAAATTAAAACCGGTCAAGTTGATCCCAAACCGGAAGCATTCACTCAGCCCAATCCTGTCGAATACGAAACGTGGCCGGAATGGGACGGCGAGATTGATCAGCACCATCTGCGCGGCGGAACTGGTCAGCGAGCTGGCGACTAATGCCCAGACGCCCCAGCCCAGATAGGCTAGCGGGACAGCGGTCAGACCTGCGGTGATGACCCCTCCAAGTTCGCGAATGGCGAGTTTCTTAAACTCCATCCTCCGCTGCAATAGTGCTGACGGAATCATAGTGAATCCGGCAAAGACAAAGTTAACCGCAAGCACCGCTATGACAGGGGTAACCCTATTGTCATCGTACAGCAGCGCCGCAAGCGGCGCGATACCGAGCACCACCAGTCCCATCAACAGGCACACGGTCAGATTGACCCAAAACAGCGTGCTGAGCAGATCGTGCGAGAGTTGCTTGCGCTGCACAATCGCGCTGTTGAAGCCCAGATTCTTGAAAATCTGCACGAACCCGGTAATTACCATCGCCATGCCCAGCAGACCGAAATATTCCGGCGCTAGCAGGCGTGCGAGCACCATCGAGATGGCAAATTGCATTCCCTGCGTGCCGTACTTCGATAGAGCGCTCCAGCGCACACTGGCGTACACATCCATCTTTGGCTTCTTGGGCTTGCGCAGCGGCGGCTCATCTGCCTGTGAAGGCGTCGCAGGCTCGAAGGTAACAGGCGTCAGCGTCACAGAGAATACGTTTTAGAAAGCGGGGGCTATCGGAAGGCGTTGACGACCGGCGATGCTGCGGCCGAGCACCTGATGCAGGGCAGCATCTAACGTGCGCTCTTTGAACTGCTCGCGTGCTTGCAGACGTCGGGGGCTTTGGCCGCGGATGGCAAAGCAGCCGCCTGTTTGAGCGCCCGAGTGATTGCCGATACGTCGCAGCTAGCTACCGACCATGCGGAACCCGCGGAATCAATCACCGGGCTAAATGGGATTCCATCGCATATGCCAAGGAGCGATTTGGTGAACAACAGCATCTCATAGAGTTTGCCGTGGACCATTATAGCGTCGTCCGGCTGAGCGGCTATTAAAATGTCAGCGCTCGCCATGCACTGCATCACTTCCGTATGCGGGACTGGCGGCAGTGCCCATGCGCAGGAGGAAAGTCAGAAGCAATTATTGATAGGCCAACGGGGCGACCCGCAAGTGTAGTCAAATTATCAACGGAGACTTTTGCTGGTGGCAGAAGGCTGTTGCGTTTGTATGGCTTTCGCTGTGGGAGTATTCACGCGATCTATTTGCCAGCCAGGACTCGTCGTGTTTGGTCCGAGCGCACTTCGTTCCTTTGGGTGACACAAGTCCCCTGAAATGCTTCGTCATCGAGAGCAGGCACTTGAGCCATCCTTGGCCTTTTTGAAATTTCGTAAGCATTGTAGCCCAGCCACACGTCGCTGCGTGGGCCTGTAAAACGCCGTAGTTCTTATAGCGCGACGGGCACTCCACCCTATCGCCATGGTTCCTCTGTTGCGACTCCGAGCACTGCACGGCCGGACTTCATCAACGCGGCCGATGAAACGTTTTCACCGCAGCGACGCCCCACGGCCGAATGCTTTGTCTCACCTCGACATGCCAATCATCGAACGGCATACGAGTTCAGTTGCCCCCGCGTGGTTTCCAATTCGATGTTGACCATGACTCTTAGGTACAACTCACAATCTCCTGGTTCGCTGCCACCTTGCCGACTAACTCGTCAGCTTGATGCAATTGAATCGTTACCAAGGATGCCGCTTGCTGATAGGCTTCTAGCGTCGCCGAAAGTGTGTCGAAGTGCACTGACTTTAGCAAGCCTCTTAATTTAGATTCTGTATGACGCAGTCCGACCGTGTGCCGCCAGCGCCGCTGCCAGCCGACATTCTGTACGCGCGGCTGCTCCGGGTCGATTTCCCAGGGGTGTAAATAAAACATGAAGGGTCGCTGTTTCGCTGCGACTGCGGCGATCCCACGCAAGGTCATGCTCAGCGGGTAAAGGCGAAAATAGCCGCCGCCAGCGATCGGTAAGTTCATGCGGCCGATTTGCCAGACCGACGGCGGAAACTCGATAAGCGTGCCCGCCGCGGTCGCAATGCGATGCGGCTCAGGTCGGGCATCGGGCATTCCATAGCGATCGTGCCGGACCGGGAAAATGCTGCTGTCGATCGTAAAGCCGAGTTCGGCGAGGATGTCGAGGGCCCACAGCGACCGGTGGCCAATCGAAAAACTCGGTGCGCGGTAGGCGGTCACCGTCACCCCAGCGGCTGCCTGAATCGCCTCTCGAGACCGCTTAAGATCCTCACGAAACGCCTCGGGCGTGATGTTGTAGACCAACTGGTGCCAGTAGCCATGCGACGCCAGTTCATGGCCAGCGGCGGCAATTCTTGCAACCAGTTGCGGAAACCGCTCGGCCACCCAGCCGAGCACAAAGAAGGTGCCGCGTACCCCAGCATCATCGAACAGCTCGAGCAGGCGATCGGTGCTCGCTTCGACCCGAGGGGTGATCGATCCCCAATCAGCTCTCGCGACACGATGTTCGAATGCAGAAACCTGAAAATAATCTTCAACGTCAACCGTTAGAGCACTAGGAATCATGTTGACGGACACCGGGCGATTCATAAGGAGGTCGGTCGTGTCTCAGACCACGGCAACAGGCTTGTAGGCGAGACCGAACCGGTGCCATCAGGTGGGGATTCAGCGGGGCTGGCGGGGATAGTCGGTGATCCGTCGGTGTTGCGCACTCGAGCCACTGTCAATGCTCACGCAGTTTTCACCCAAGTCCGCTGAGGAGTCAGAGATGGACGCAGGGAACTGGATCAGCTTCGCAGCCATGGATACCTCATCGGACTCAAAGCTCAGTTCGGCGAGCAGCGATTTTCGGCACAGCCGCATCAGTTTGGTGACACGGTCGCCGCTGATCCCGCACATCCTCAATCCCGTGGCCGCGAGCATGCGGAAATCGAGCCAGTGGTTTGCTTCGCGAATGTACTGCAGATCGAGCAACTGTTTGCGGCGAGCATCCTCGAGCGTCTCATCCGGAGGTAGATTGATTTGCGCCAGCCCGGTGATTCCCGGTTTGATGCTCAGGCGGTCGTAGTATCCGTCGATATCCTCTGCCAGACGCTCAGCGATCTGAGGGCGCTCGGGCCGTGGGCCGACCAGCACCATCTCGCCGCGGGCAACGTTGATCAACTGCGGAAGTTCATCCAGATGGACCTTACGGAGGAAGCGGCCCAGCGGAGTGATCCGCGGGTCCTGCTTGACGCACCACCGGGCTATCCCGTCGGCCTCGGCGTCCAACCGCATCGTGCGGATTTTAAGGATCTCGTAGCTTTTTCGATTGTGTCCCAGTCGGACCTGGCGATAGAGCGCCGGGCCTCTTGACGTCAACTTAACTATTAAACAGACGAGTAAAATCACCGGCGCCGCTGGCACCAGCAGGAGGCAGCCAAGGATGCGCTCCGCACAGTATTTTCGCTGCAGGTAGCGACTGTAGGCCGGCAGTCCGCCGGTCCGGAGTCCGCCCCGCGCCGATTCTTTTGCCACATCGCGGCTGGATTCGACGTGGTCGTCGAAGGCCAACGCTGCAAGCTGTTCCGTGTCCGACGTCATAGTAACTCCTTCAGAATAATCGCGATGGTATGACGAACGCCGCGCCCGGGATATGTAGCGATGCATGCGCGTAAAAATAGTTATCTGCACAATGAATCACGGCGTCTCGATTGCTTCTCGGACAGCGGGAAGGAAATGGGTTAGGAAATCGCGGCAGGGGAGTTCGTTGCCATCGGCTCCAGGGACGCCGGCAAGTTGAATCTTATATAGCCGATCAGTCAACCAGAACCGAGGGTATTCGCCAGCTTGCCAGGGCCCTCCATCGCTCCAAGCATACCAAACGTCCAGGTGCGGCCGTGGCTCCGTGTCGCGGCCAAACTGGATGTGCCAGAGCTCAGCGGTTTCACCGTTGGCCTCAAGGGTCTCGGCGACTCGCGTCCCGATTGGCGTGGAGCCGGCGCTGCTGTAGCAGATTTCAGGTGTATGAACTGCGATCGGTCCGCGGGGGCCGAACAAGACCGCAACGCTGACGCGATCACCGGAGGCTGGCTTCCAATATTCACGATTAAGGTAGCCGTAGCATTGCAATTGTTTCTGGGCCGACTGTGCGAGTTCATGGTCGCTGACGAGCACCCACGGGCCGATTTGCTCTGGGAGGTCGTTCAACTTTGATGCGGCCAAGTCGACATCAAGTCCGGTGGTCCACCTGGCATCGAGGTACCCATGAACAATTCCAGATGTCACTGTCAGCGTTAGGATTGCTGCGAACGCCAGGGAACGACCCAAGTTAAAAATCACGAATGTGTCTCAACAGTCTAAGAAAGTGGGATCAATGGGGGCTTTGAACGGACATCGATCAGGTGCTCTTCGACATTCCAAAGCGGTTTCGCAGACGCTCCAAGTGCGCGCGGTCAGTAGTCGTTAGTGCATTCGGCTTGAGCTGTGAATGGTCGAGTTTTTCCCAAAGTTGTTCAACTTCCGCCGACTTGTTTTGAGCATCTAGCGCAAACAGCAGGTGTAGCAGATGGTGGGCTGTGCCGGAGCGAGAGTAGGCTTCGCGGAGCGTCGATTCGGCTTCCTTCAGCAGATTGGCTCGAAGCTGCACAATTCCCAATGAGTCCAGCAATTCAGGGTTGCGGCCGTATATTTCAATTGCTCGTTCGATCTGCCGTAGTGCCTCAATTTCCCGACCTTGGATCTCAGCCATCGCAATGGCCATGTTATTGAGGGTCAACACGCTAGCCGGATTAAGTGCTTCGGACTTTTTATAAATCAAAACCGCGTCCTCATAGCGATGCTGGCTGAGCCGCAGCGTGCCAATGGATTCGAGCATCTCCGCGCTGGTCGGAAATTCTTCGATTGCGTTATCCAGCAGCCGATCGACGGTATCCGAAACGAGCGACGTCGCCATGGTCTGCACGACCACATCTGCCAACAGCCGCACCGGTGCAGGTGAGCGGTCCTGTTCGTAATGTTTTAAACAAACCGACACAGCGAGTTCTGCCTTATCTGCCGCCACTAGGACGTCAACGTAATTACGCAATTGCGCCGGATTCTTCTGATACGCTGCTCGCAGAAGTTCCGCTGCTTGACTCAGCAAGCCCAGGTTGGCCATCACTTGACCGGCTGTGGAATAGGTCTCGAGCGCGTGGGCGTCGTCATGGTGTTTGAGCCATGACTCGACGATCTGCAGGAAGCTGCCTTCTTCAGCCGATTGCTTAGCCACCTGCAGATGCAGGTCAAGCGTCGCGCGGGCCGCAGGTGCAACGCTGGCGAGCCTGGACGCCATCGACTGAGCTTCGCTAACTTCACCGGCATCCAACAACAGGCTGCCAAGCCCGTACAGGTCGATCGGGTTGGGTTGGCTGCGGCTCACCAGTGGTTGGTACAATTTCCGGCAGGCTTCCAAGGCAGCGGTCGCTTCGTCTGCACGGCCTGCTGCGGTAGCCTGATCCCAGCGGCGGCGTTCGATCCGCAGCAGCAGACGTGTGGCATCGTCGGCAACCACCGGGTCAGCCGACCGCATCATCTCGTCGAGCAGAAGCCTCGCCTGATCCAAGCGTTGTTCGTCTCCGCGGGTGATCAACAGCAGGGCGTGATACAGTTGGTCTTCGGCAGCGCCCGGGCGCTCGGGGCCGATCAGCTCGCTAATGCGTCTCCAGTGACTGTCATCGGACGCCTGTGATGCGAGAGCGACGGCCAACTGGCGGCGAATGTCGCGGTGGTTCGGGGCCAGCCGATGAGCTTGCTCTAAGGCTTCAAGCAGAGCCTCGTCATCTTTCGTGGTTCGGAACAGAGCCACCTGGGCCATGGCTACATTGGCGTCCGACGGGTTAGCCTGCTTTGCTTTATCGAGCCATGCCCGCGCCTCATTCAGATCGCCGATACTCAAGTAACCGCTGGCCACCGCCAGAAGCCGCGTGTTCGCGGGCAGGGCACTTTGCTGCATCGCCTCAAGGACCTTTCGGCCGGCGGGACGACCGCCGATGTCTGCCTGTAAGCGGAATTGTGCCTGCCAAACGCTGAGGTCACGCCCGCCGGTCAGCTTCATCGCCTCCTGCAGCGCTTGATTGGCCTCGGCGTGGCGTTCCTCTGCTTGTTCGGCATCAGACCGAGCGATGGCCGCGGCGGCTTGAGCCAAGATCACCTGGGCAGCGGCATCGCCGGGACGAGCGGCCACACCGGCCCGAGCGCGTTCCAGCGCGTTCTGGTGCTTGCCCTGGGCAAGCGCCAAGTCGACAGACATCGCCGAAATCTGTCCGACCGAATCGGTCCAGTTTTCCAGTCGCTCCAGTTCCTGTTCGGCGGCGGCAACCTCACCGAGACGATTGAGCTGTCTGACCAGCAGCAGCACGGTCGCCGCCTCCTTGTCTCCTTCTGTGATCGCTCGGCGAAGCGATTCGACCGCTTTGCGTGCGTCGCCCTGTTCGGCGGCGATACGGCCGCCGAGAGCCAGTGCACGCGACCAACGGGGGCGACGGCTGAGGATATCAGACTGCAGCACCGCGGCCTGGGTCAGCAGTAGCCGCCGTTGAGCAGCATCGCCATCGTTCGCTTGCAACAGACGCTGAGCGGCTAGCAGCCGCCAATGGGTTCCTTCGTCGCCTTCCAATTTGCGAAGCGCGTGTTCCACCTTCTGCAATTCTCCCTCCACATCGATGTCAGCGGGAAGGCTCTTAGCAGGGCCACTACCACCCGAGTCGGAGTTCTGCCGCGATGCCAGCAACAATTCACCTAACTGCAGCAGCGACTGAGGGTCATGTTCGTCAGCATCAAGCTTCCTCAACATCTGGACGGCAGCAGTGGGGCGGGAGATCGATCGCAGGAATCCGGCGGCAAACTTCGCCATCCGCAGGCGGTTGTCTGGATGGGCGTCGAAAGCCTCGTGCAACAGTTTGATGGCTTCGTCCACTTTTTCCTGCTCCGCCGCCATGCGTGCCCGGGCCTCGGCGATGAACACGGGATCAGCAGCGGGAATCGACAACATCCGCTGCATCGCCTCCTCGGCGGCTGCTGGCTGCCCGGCACGCTGCAATGCTAAGGCGGCGAGTGCCTGCAGTTGGACAGCCTGTGGGTATTGCAGGCTCAGGTCGACTAATTCCTGTAGCTCAGGCGACCTATCGCCAGCATCCGCACTGGACGCTGAGCCGGCTTCGGTCGGTTCCGCCGCGGCGCCTCGAAGCTCAGCAGGCAATGAAAGTCTCATTACCGACAGACGCCATGCATCCGCTGGCGCTTCCTCGCCAGCAGCGAGCATGCCTTCGAGCCGTTGCTGTGCAGCGTCGATGGCAACGACCAGTGGTCTGGGGTCGCGCTGTGCGGGAGCCTTGGCCGAATTGCTGGCGGCAATGGATTCCGCATACGCCAAGGCAGATTCAAACGAGCCGTCATCCGCCCGCTGCCACTGCTCAACTGCACGCGTCGACGCCGACGCCGCGTGCCATGCGGCGGCGGCTCGTTGCTTCAGGGAGCGGTTGGTCGGATCGATGACCGCTGCCGCGTCAAGAACGCGTCCGGCTAAGTCCCATAGGCCTTGTTCGCCGTAGGCGGCCGCCAGGAGTTCTGAAGCGTCGACGCGCATCTTGTTATCGAGGGTCAGTTGTGACGCGACCGAGCGTTCTAACCGCCGGGCCGCACCCAAGTAATCCTGGTCGCGCATATCAAGATGCGCGCGAAACACATCGATCCGCCAGGTCGCGGTGTTCAGACGCGTCTGCCGCTCGTCACGTTGGCCGGGGCTCATCATTCGCTGCTCGCTAGCAAGACGAAGCGACGCCGCCTCAATCGCGTCAGCAAAACGCTCCAAATCTTGCCGGGCGTGTTCAACCGCTTCGAATTGGATTGAACTGGTGGCGAGCGATTCCAACAGGACCAGGTTTGCGCCACCGAGCTGCGTGTTCCCCTGGCTCCACACCTGACGCGCCGCATCACGGTTGCCGCTCTGCCAATGCAGCCGACCTAGACCAAGGAAGCTCTGTTCCGCCAGGCTGTGCGGGAGCATGTCTTTGGGAAGCGAGGCCAGCGATTGGTAGTAGTCTTTGGCAGCATCGAGCGCCTGGCCGCCGGCGAGATTCGCCGCGTGCGCAAGGACCAACTGAGCGTCCCACAAGGGTGTGTACTCACCAGGCTGCTCGATCTGGAGCGACGCCTTTCCTTCTTCGACCGGCCGGAACTTAACCGCGTGCTCCTCTAGACGCTGTAGTGCCGCCGCGGCTGCTACGGCTAGTGGCTGAGGTTGTACCGAGACATCGGCACGGCTGGCATAGAAATAGGCAGTCCACTGGGCGCGCCCGTCATCGCTTCGTTGGCTCAACTGCTCGATCACTCCACCGACCTGCTCGCGAACCGTTGGCGAGCCTTCCGAGTCGGCAGTGAACAGTTCAGGCTTGTTGAGAGCCGTGGCAATGAACGCGTCAGCCAGTTCGACCGACTCAGGGTTGGCCATCATCGCCAGCCGCAGGACATCGCCGACCGGTTGCGCCACCAACCACCGCCAATAATCTTCCTCACGCTTCGGTACAGCGACGGCATGGGGTCGAGAAACCTCGTTATTCAGTTGTCCTAGCAGGCTCTTAGCCAGTTGTGCGAGCGCTTCTGGATCCTCGGGCGCAGGATGGCGCCTGAGAATCTGACGTTCAGCCTCGATCAGCCAGCCGCCACCTAGCTGCAACATTCGATCGGTTAGTCGCCGCCGCAGATCGGTCTCCAACGCATTGTCGCGCTCCTCGACAACCGCCAGCGCGCGTGCCAGATGGCGGCGTGACTGATCGACCTGAGGCCAATGCTGAACATTCTCGTCGAATGTCAGCGCCATACGGACCTGCGTCTCAACATCATCAGGCTGCAGGGCCAGATAGCGGCGCAGCCACTGAACCTCCTCTTGCGGTTTGCCGTCCGTGGCTGCGCGGTCGGCCAGGTGGAGCAACTGGCTGCCGATGCGCGATGACTGCCAGTAGTAAAGACCGGCGAGGAGCGGCGCACCCACCCCGATGACCGCCAGCGTGATCAGCAGCAAAGGGACATTCCAAGCCCAGCGTGTGGGGGCCTGCCGAGCGGCCGACGCCGCAGCAGCGGCCCCGATGTGCTTCGCAGCGGCGCCGCCTGGCAGGTCCTGGCCTTGGCTCGGAGCGAATGCTGACTGTTGCTCAGCCGTTGCCACCGCGGCCGGGATTGCAGAGCGATCGCAAGCAGAGCCCGGAGAGGCGGACGGTTGAGGTCGATTGGAGGTGGTGCTCATGGTCTGTAGAAACGATGTCCTTCGCGAACCTTGTCGGTCACGGACCTTGTCGGTCACGGACGCGACGCACGGCCGGTTTTGAAAAAGCGGGGCCGCCGGCGCCCGGCTTGCGTTAAACGTTAGCGACAGCCGTTTCCGATTGCCGCCGCAGGTCGCCATAGCGATAATCGCCATAGCGGTAGGCATATTGGCGCGAGGGCACGCCGTTGAAGACCATTCCACCCAAAGATGCACCTGTCGACTCAAGTCGCCGCACCGTCCGCTCCACATTGTCAAGGCGGCTGACGTCGCGCATCACGCACAGCAAGGTGACATCAACCTCCGCTGCAACGGCCAGGGTTTCTCCTGCAGATAAAACGGGGGCCGTATCAAAGATCACGTAGCGATAACCGACGTCATTGATCGCATGATCCAGAAGATCGCGCAGGGCCGAAGGGGCCAGAATCCGATGGGGGCTGGCGTCGAGGTAACCGGCCGGCAGGACGTGCACCAAGCCGCCGAGCGAACGATCCACTGCGGCTTCGAGCCTGGCGCGACCAGACAACACGTCAACCAATCCCGATCCCATCTCCAGGCCGAACAGGTGATGTTGGTCCGGACTGCGCAGGTCGGCATCAATCAGCAGCACCGTCTCACCCGTCGCTTTCGCGATCGATACCGCTAGTTGCGATGAGAGGCTGCTTTTACCTTCGCCCGACATGGAACTGGTGACCGCCATTGAGCGGATATCACCTAATTCTGAGGACAGCAACAGGTTGGCCCGCAGCGTATCCACGCTCTCTTCGAAGATTCTCTTATTGCCGCTCAAGAAGGAACCCACCGGCAATCTCGCCACCTCACCAATCACCGGCATCAACTTACGCGATTCAATCCCTTCGGGCGTGCTGATCCGCTTGACGATCAGTTCCCAGAGCAACGCGAGCATGAACGGAATCGCGAACGCCCCGCCCCCGAACACCATGATCTTTTTGGTTGGCAATTTCTCGATCGGCGCCGTCGGTGGCGTCGCACGCTGCAGCGTCTGCATCGTCGCTCCGCGTTGACGTTCGGTACGCAGCGACGCGATTCGCATCGTCAGCTTTTCCAGAATCGATGCCGCTTGTCGATACTGTTGCTGAGCAAAGTAGAGATCGACGCTGCCGCCAGCATACTGTTCCAAACGCGTCTTCTCTTCCTGAAAGCTTCGCTCCAGCGTTTCGCGCTTGGTGACCAGCGCAGTCAGTTCCTCCTGCATACTCATGAACTCGCGCGACCGGTCCGCTACCGCCTGCTGCTTCGTGCGGGCGTTCAACTCAACCAGCGCGCGTTCGCGGGCCGCCGTTTCTGCCTGAGTCAGTTGCGCCGTGTACTTAGCAACATCCGCTGCCAGCTCGTTGTACCATTCTCGGTGGATCCTCACCGAGTTGTTGTTTTCGATCTGTCGCATCTGCCCCTCTTTCTCAGCTCGGCGAATCCGAAGCCGGGCGACCTCCGCATCGGTGGCGATGAACCGCTCGACTTCATCGGGGGCCGGCGTTACGTCGATAACCGGGTAAGCGTCCTCACCCTGTTCACGACGTGCCTCTTCGGCTTGAATCCGTGCGCGGAGCACTTCTTCGTCCCCTTTGAGCTGCGTCAACTGACTGAACAAACTGGTCATCACCGCAGTGCCGTTCTCGATCCGGCTGATATCGCTATAAGGGTCAAACCCTTGAGTTTGCTGACTTAGCTGTCGGACTCGATCCTGATGGCTCTTGACCTCCGCCTGCCAGCGATCGGTTGCGGGGCTGAGCAAATTCTCGAGGTCCGACATTCGCTTATTATCGAAGGCCTGCCGCTGCCGCAGATAAGACTCGACAATTGCGTTACAAACCACAGCCGCCTGCTGAGGATCCGGATCTTGATAGGATACCGAGAGTAAAGCCTTTGAGCCCGCATTGCCCAGTGATAACCGTTCACGGAGTTCAACGGCACGGGTTGCCGGATCACGCAGGCTCGGCGCACGACACACCTCCGGATCAGCCAAGACCGGATCGAGCACCAGCGGGCTGACGATCAATTGCCGCTCAGCGCCCGAGAGGTCTCCCGGTGAAAACACACCTTTAAAGACCACGTAATCATCATTGGCTTCTAGAATGTGCGTCGCTCGGTACTCGGGAATAAATGAGTTGAAGATGAAATAGGCGACGCCCGACGCCAACGCCGCACCCAACGGAATTGCCCAGAACCAGCTTCGGCGAAATGCCACCCATAAGATCCACGGATCGATGGCACCTGCCGAGGCGTTTGATGCCGACGGCTTCTGCTGAGCCCGGACCAAGGAGGAAGATACAGCTCTAGCCAATGCGATACCCTTGGAATGAAAACGACAACATCAGACGCGATCGCTTACGAGGCGAGTTGCGATGGCAACTCGCCCAAGTAAAACGCGTGGACTCGAACTCGGTACTCAGAAACTGAGAAAATTGCAACGAGATATAAGGTGGTTATGCTGACGAAACTACTAGCATCCGCCGGGCCGTCATGATCTCCACCGGTCGATACAGATATTCCCAATAAGTCTTTACAGACCATAGCATCAGCGCAGCCAAACCGATCATCGCGAACCCCATCCAGTCATGGATGCTGGCCAGCGTGCTACCTTCAAAATGCTTTGAGAACAGGGCCATGGCCGTGACCCGCACCACATTTGCGACAATGGCCAACGGCAGGGCCGCGGCAAGAATCACCAAGCGGTCCAGCCACGCGCGGCGGACCATGCTCGCCCAAAAGAACGCCAAGGCGCCGATCCCGACGAAGATCCGCAGCCCCGAACAGGCGTCTTCCACCATCAACTGCGACTGGCCGAGCCAAATGGTATGTCCCTCCGAGACCGCCGGCTGGCCGAGAATGCGGAGCACCGCCGTGCTGGCCTCGGTGGCCACGCCTTGCAGCTTCCAACTCAACAGCGATTCAGCGCGATAGGGCAGCGGGACCAGCAAAAAGAGGAAGGCGATCGATGGCAATGCCCAGCGGAGCGCCTTGGGCCCAAGGAGCATCCAGGTCACGCCAGCGACCCAGGGCAGCAGCGACCAGCCGTCCATAAAGTCCATATACCCCAGCCGGCCACCGATGCGCATGGCAATCGCCAGTAGCAACAGCGCGATTCCGGCCCAACTGACCCGCGGGCGGATTCCCGGAAACAGATCGAGCCGTGAATAGGCGATCAGCGCCGCCAGCGGCACGACGAGGTAGCCATGCGAGTAATCCGGCTCGGTGCGCCACTGCTGCTCCATCCAGGAAAGCGTCGGCCAGTAGGCCCAGATCAACAGCGCTAGCGAGGCAACCGCTGCGATCAGCAAGAACCCCAAGTGCCGGCTGCTCGAAAACGGCTCAAGCGGCTCCTCCTCACGAACGGCCTTGACCGCACGGGGCTGAGCCTGCGATGAACGCACCGGTGCCATTTGGCCACGCAATCGCGATGCACGTTTTTTTGAGGTCCTAGCCATCTGCCGCTTAACTCCGCTGCTTATCTTGGTCATCCGCCGGGAATCGCATCCTAATCGCCCCTGCTGGGCCCTTTGATTGCCACACTGCGGCGGAGGCTGATCCTACCATTTCGATGACAGGAAATGTTGCACAAAATCAGGCGAATTTTGCCGGGAAAATTCGGTCTCTCTGAAGCTTGCAGTGGCCCCGACATCTGAGGGCTTGGTCGCGGTGAACCGTGGGGGGGCCACGTCGCTGTGCCTTCACTGTATGGGTAGTTACCAGCGTGTCAAGGATTCGCGAGCAAAGAATCCAGTAAGGGACGACTACCACTGAAAGGGCCGCTAAAGTGCGGCCGCACACGCTTTCTACGGGGCGGCATTGGACCGCAATCTGTTCAGCGTGTGAGGTATGTCGGTATAGCCCATTGGACGGGCGTCGAGACTATCCTTCCCGCCACCGCTTTCGTTCACAGTCCAGCGGACAATGCTCGCACTTCACCTTGCCCCCTGAGTCATGGCATTCCGGTGCCGAGGCGACGCCGCGAGCATACGTCAACAGCAGGCCAACCAGCGAGAGCCCGATTCCTAACCCAATTGCAGTGATGGTCAATGTCACGTCCGCATCCCACATCTCGTTTGAACCGAGCGACAGTGGAAAACTGAAAAGAACCGCAGGCGGCTGTCGTCTAGGCGAAGACGAGTCGTTGGACCGGCAGCCCGAATAGATCCATCGGAGCCAAAGCCGGTCAACGAGTCCGACCTGGCGACGACATTAGGGCGGGATCGCCACCGCCCATTCAGTATCAAGGAAGCAAAACCTGCGCCATTGATGATACTTGATTTGACTTTTTTAGGATATTGTGTGAAACAAATTTGGGCCAACTTAAAATCACTGCTGGTGAAGAATAAGTGTCCGCTGTTTGCCGCGTAATGGCGGGGTGTTCTCCGTTGGGCTGCGCCGCCGCTAGCCAAGATGACATCCAATCGGTAGGTCGGATCTTTCCGCAGAAAGCGATACTATGTTTACATCGTCGAGCACCAACTTGTTCACCGCCCTGCCCCGGACGCTGCCACAGGAGCTTGTCGAACTGCTGGTGGATCATCCGCAGGTTCGCATCGAGCGGATTGTCTCCACTGGCCAGAGTACTCCTGCCGGATGCTGGTACGACCAACATCAGCACGAATGGGTCGTCGTGTTGCAGGGCGAAGCGGAACTGCAGTGGGACGATGAGCCGCAGACGACCCGTCTGCGGCCAGGGGACCACGTGTTGATCCCAGCCCACCGCAAGCATCGGGTGCGGTGGACGACGCCGGAGCAACCGACGGTCTGGCTGGTTGTCTTTTTTGGCTGAAGTTCACGGTGGTCGATCGCTCCGCCGATCGAACCTAGCTGGAAGGAGACGTGAGGCCGCACGCTGGCGCGAGGGCGTTACAAGTTGATCGGATCGGGACCGGGAACTCCGACCGGCGGAGCGGTCGGCGACGCTGGGTCGGCGACGTTAGTCGGTCAGCATCTGCTGCACGATCTTGCCGCTGGCTTTGTGGCGCAGGATCAGCCGCGTCTTTCCATCCGGCAATTGCTCACGCTTGATCAGTTGGTGCGCAGCGTCAAAGTCGTCGGCCGTCGGGGCGTCGTCAGCATGTTCGCCGCCGCGCCAGTCAGCGAGCTGAATCGGCTCCCAGCGCCGGCTGTGCACCGACTGATAGGCGGCATCGATGATCGCGTTGACGACATAGCCATCGTAAAACGTTTCACGCGGCGGCCGGCCCTGCTCCAGTGCATCAAGCGCATCGACGAACATTTCGACGTAGCCGAGAGCGGCTGTTTCGTCGCCGACCGGAAACAACCAGCCGCTATGGTCTTCGGCCTTTTCCGCGACGTACCCGCTTTGCCCGCTGGCGGTGTAGAGCTCAAATCCGGTCCGCATCCAGTGGTTCAGCCAAATCGTGCCTTCAGAACCGGAGACCTCGTCGCGCAAATCCATCCCGCCGCGGAAGGTCCAGCTCACTTCGAATTGCCCGACCGCGCCGTTTTGGAAGCGAATCATGCCGACCGCGTGGTCCTCCGCGTCGATTGGATGGACGTGGGTGTCAGCCCAACAGACCACCTCCAACGGACGGACGTTTTTGCCGATGAAGCTGCGGGCGATTTCGATGCAGTGACAGCCCAAATCGATGATCGCTCCGCCGCCGGACCGCTCGCGATCCCAGAACCAGTCGCTGTGCGGACCGGGATGCGTCTCGCGGGAGCGCACCCACAACACCTTCCCGACCGCACCTTGGCGAACCGACTCCAGAGCCTTGAGCGTCTTGGGTGTATAAACCAGGTCTTCCAGGTAGCCGTGGAACACGCCGGCACGCTCGACTGCCTCGAGCATCCGCTGGGCTTCGGCCGCGGTTCGGCCCAGCGGCTTGGTGCACAGCACCGCTTTGCCAGCGGCCGCGGCCGCAAGCACCGCCTCCTCGTGCAGGTCGTTGGGCAACGCGATGACGACCACATCGGTCTGCTCGTCCTCGATCGCCTGACGCAGTTGCGTGCTGTGCCGAGGGATGCCCCACTTTTCTGCAAATGCCGCGGCGCGCTCGGCGGTTCGCGAGTAGACGTGCGTGATCCGGTCGCGGCCGCGATTGCCGTGCAACGCCGCGGCGTAAAAGTCGGCGATCAAGCCCGCTCCGAGCATCGTGATGCGCTGCATGCAGATTAGTCCTCGATAATATTGGCTGGCGTGCGGGTCAAGGCCTGGCGGACCGTCGCATCATCCCAGACTTCCAGCGGCGAGTAGTTCGGATGCCGGCCGTTGCGAATGATCGGGTCATTGTGTTTGGTGTTGTAGCAACAAATCAGCGACCAGCGCGGATAGGAACTGGTGTTTTGATCCGAGCGATGGAGCAGGTTGGCATGGAAGAAAATCGCATCGCCCGGTTCCATTTCGCAGTAAATCAGCGGGAACCGCTCGATAGCAGCGTCCACGCGCTGCAGGTCCGCGCCGACTTGCTCACCGGTTTTGCCATGGTCGATCCGGCCCAGCCGCTGGGAACCGGCCAGTACCTGCAGGCAACCGTTTTCGCGCGTCGCTCGGTCGACTGCAATCAAGCAGCTCCCCATGTCCGGAAACAGGCAGCCGAAGTTGTACCAGTAGCCATAGTCCTGGTGCCATTCCCAGGCGCCGCCGACGCGCGGCTCCTTGAGCATCATCTTGTGGTGGTAGTGGTAGACCTCGTCACCGAGCAGCAGTTGCATCGTGTCGACGATCCGCCGGCTGCGAGCGACGGCAGCATAGGGCGAATCGGTCTGCAGATCGTTTCGCAGTGCCAGCCGGGTGTTGCCGCCTTGACTATCGCGGCGGATGTAGGCCTCATCGGCAAGCTGTTGATCGGACTTTGCATGTCGCAACAGCCCGGCGGTTTCCTCTGCATCAAATAAACCGCGGACGATGAGGTAACCGTCTTGGGCAAACGCATGTTTGTGCGAAGAGTTCGTCGATCCAGTCATCGATCACCTCGGGGCAGTAAGAAGCCAACTCTGGATGCCGCGACGGCTCGTGCTGCTTCAATGCTAGAAGTCAGGATCAGGGCCGCAGCGTGGGCCGTTGCGTTAACGGTAGGACACGAGCCCCCGGCCTTGCCAACCCGAATAGGCTAACTGTAACAAATCGCTAAGCAACCCGGAGCGAATCATACCGGATCACGCTACATCCCGAAGGGATACAAGCGATTAGCCGGCGGTCGAGCGCAGCGAACACCGCCGGAAACCTGTTAACACAGCGCCCATTATGCGCGATCGAGCCGGTCCAGAAACGTGTCGACACGGGCGATGAGCCGCATGGTGACGTCATGCGTGTTATCCGCGGCTCGCAAGTGGTGGAGCACCTGAAGCTGCTCGGGCGTCAGCTCTGCCTGCAGCGTTTGTTCAAGCTCTCGCCACTGGGTCCGCAAGTCATCGATGGCCCGCGTCCAGTCGGCCGCCCATTCCGGTCGCCGAGCGAGAATTTCTAAGGCGCGATCGACCCGCAGGGCCAGCAGCGATGCCGCGTTGCCGGGCGCTGCGCTGCGCCGGGTATCCTGATCGAACGCCGGTACGAACTCAGCCAAGTCACGCTGCGGGCTGCTTAGCAATGCCGGAGCGAGCTCGCTGCCGTCTACACTTTCAGCGGCGATCCAAGAACGCTGCTGTGACTGCGGAGTGGCATTCTGCTGCGGAGCCTGGACTTGCGCTTCCGGTTCGCTGAGCCCTGGATTGCGGTTTTGATAATTGATGTAGTTGATGATCAGCAACGCATCCAGCGGTGTGATCAGCCCGTCGCCGTTAACATCCCAATAGCGGCCCGGTGGTGAAAAAGTTGAGATCGGGCCGCCGCCGCCGTTCCTCGAGAGTGCATTGAGAATCAGCAATGCGTCCAGCGGTGTGACGCTGCCATCGCTGTTGACATCATAGGGATTATCGGGATTATGGAAGGGATTTTCGTTCTCCAACACGATCACTAGGAACGTTTCGGAGACCGCTAGAAACACCTGGCCAGCATCACGAACGGAGATAATGAGCTGGGCTTCCTGTTGGATGCTAAACGTCAGGAACTCGTCGTTCCGCAGTTTCAGCACGCCGCCGACGATCTCGAATCGAGAATCGTCAACCGAGGCCACATAGCTGTTCCCGATCGGCAGCCCATCGATGATGATTTTGCCGACTTCCGCCCCGGGCACCCACTCCATCACCGTGTTGTTGGTCAAGGCGATCGAACCGGCCGGCTCAGCCACATCGATGACCTCGATCGTGAACGGCACGGTCAGCGAATTGCCGCCGCCCAACGCATCGGTGGCGGTGATGTTGACGATCACCTCCGAGCCGGCTTCATAGTTGAGCGACACGCCCGGCTTGAGCCGCAAGTTGCGATGGTGGATTTCGAATCGGTCGTCATCGACCGAAAAGAAGAACGGTTGCTCGGCATCTTCATCGATGACCATCAACTCGGCGATCAGTTCCCCAGCAACATTTTCGTGGACTGACGCCGAGCGGGGTTGAATATCCTCAATCGGATCGTCTTCGTCGGTGACCTGCACCGAGAAGGTGCGCGTGATCGATTGCTCGGTTTCCTCGTCCAGGGCGGTGACGTTGGTGGTGATCAGGTACTGCTCTTCGTAATTCAGCAACGCTCCCGGAGCGACCACAATCAAACCATCGATGACTTCAAACCGCGGGTCGTCGATGAGAAACACCAGCGGCCGGCCACCGAACCCGAACACTTCGATTTCGCCGACGATGTAGCCTGGATCGACATTTTCAGGGACCGGATGAACGGTGATCGTCAATTCCGGCTCCGGGGCCACCAACGGCGAGACATGGATTTTAACCGTGGTCTCTGCGGACGCACCGCGGCCATCGTGCAGCAGAACCTGGAACGTGTCGGTGCCATAAAAATCGGCATCCGGCGAGTAATTCAGGGCGCCTGCGGGCGTGACCGTCGCCACGCCGTGCTGCGGCGATGAGCTGCGGATCAGCGCCATCGAATCGCCGTCGGGATCGACCGCTCGAACCAGCAATTCGCCTTGCGGCAGCAGGAGCGACTGGCCTTGAACGACGTCGAACTCCAGCGGCTCCACGAACTGCGGCGGCTGATTTTCACCGCTCGTCTTGGCGGCAAACCGCAGCGGGTACGTGGGGATCGAGCCATCGAGCTTCACCCGGTGCGCGTCGATGCGGTCAAGCGAAATCGTAGCCAAACCGGCCGTACCCAGCAGGACCAGCTCATCCGCAGCGGCGTGCAGCGCCAGTTCCAGCGGTTCACCACCCAAGTCCAGCTCGAGCATCCAGTCGGCCACGGTCTGGGCCGTCAACGCGTCGATTGCCCGCAGCCGAGAGGTTTCACTGGACCAAGCGAACACGACCGAGCGCTGGGTGTCGATGGCGACGAATTCCTCAAGGTCGTCGATCGTCTGCAGCGGAGCAAAGTCGGCGGCTGCATCGAGGACGACGATCGAGCGTGAGGCGTCGACGATGTCGGCTGACATCAGCACAAAGGCCAGCCCCGTCGAGTCGCTGTAAGCCAGCAGCTTCTCGGCCCCAGCAACCGGTACCTGCTGGTTACCGACCAGGGTGCCGGTCGAATTGCTCCACAGCGACAGATCGAGGCCACTGGCGGTCGGCTCAGCGATCACCGTCGTCACTGCCCCACCACTGATCAGGCTCGCGCCCGGTTTGACGGAGGTCGTGGTTTCCCAGGACGTGATCCCGCCGCTGGCCGCGAATAGCTGGCGGACCACGGCCGAGTCGCTCTCGCCGCCGGGGATCAGCACGCCATGACCATCGGCATCGACCGAGACGGCTGCCCAGCCAGTGAAATTGGCGTCTGCGGTGCTGTCGCCAAGTTCGGACCCCTCGGCATCGCTGGTCGCACCGGAGACGAGATCGACCGGCTGCACCAAACCGGCTGAATCGACTCGGAACGCGTGACGGCCTTGCCCGTCGGTGGCGAGGATGAGCAGCCCACCGTCAGCGAGAAAGGCAATGTCCCGCGGCGTGGCATCGAGCCCAACATCGATGGTCTCGCGGCTGACCAAATCGGCGATCTTAATCCCCTGCTCAGCGAGGATTATTGCGCGGCCGCTAAACGGATCGAGCTTTAGGTTGCCTGACTCAGCCGCAAGTTGGAGGCCAGCGAGATTGATGTTGGCCGGATTCCAGTCGGGATGAACCGGAAACTGCTGCTGTTGGGACGCCGCGCCGCTGAACAACCGCACGATATGGTCATCGCTGCCGAGCTGTTCCAGTGAAAAATGGCCATCGGCGTCGGTCAGCGCGAACGGTTCGCCATCGTCGGGCAGGCCGTTGTCGTTGCGATCAGCAAACACCAGTCGCTGGGCCAGCTTCACTTCGTGGGCCGCCGCGCGCCAGTCGTCGTCGACATCGCTGAACACCATGCCGCTAATCGTCGCCAGCACACGTCGTTCGCACAGCGTCTCGACCGCCAACCGCCGGACCGTCGTCGGCCGTTTGGATGACGCCTGTGATCGAGAGCTACGTGAACGGATTTTCGACTTCTTCATGCTCGTGTTGCGATCGAAAACGGGCCGGACGGACTGCGGCATGACACTAACGCACAGACTCGCCTGAACGTACCTTCGTGATTGCGGCAGATGTCACGCGAGGTTAACGCAGCGGGCGCGCCGGCTCGTGGAGCGTGTGAGGGGGCTGAGATAGCTCTAGCCGGCTGGAACCGGAGCCGAGCCACCTACCGAGCGTAATCCATTTCCCCCAGATTTAGAAGCGTTTAGGAATGGATTGTTCCCTTAACTGGAAAAAATCTAATGGCTCAACCAGCAATTAAAGCAGCACCGACTGGCGAGCTCGGCTAAACTGCGTGTTGCGGAACCACCCTCCGCAGGTTCGAGTTAGATTGCCCAACGGTTGCCACATTCAGGAGCCACCGCTGATGTCGTTGATGTCTTCGTTTGCCGGGACGCGATCCCACTGCAGCCGGTTGCTGCCCAATTCCCTCGCCAGCGCCTCACGGGCAGCTTGGGCTGCATCGGCCACTTGGCCTCGGTTGGGGCTAATAGTCATCGCTGCGGCGATGATTGCGCTGGTCGTGCAGCCGGTTTGGGGGCAAGGCGGAGCAACGATGTCGGCCGGTCAGTCGATGCAGAACTCGGCCAATTCCGCCGCCGGTCAAGCTAACCGCAACGCTGGCGGTGCAGCACCTGCTACCGGTACGTCGGAAATGTCGACGCCGCCGTCCGATCCCGGCGGGCTCGGCGGTTACTCGGGCGCCGAATCAGGTTCCGCCGATTATCCCGGTTACGGATATGGATCCGGCATGCCTGGCGGTGCTGGACCGGGACGAGGCGGCCTGGCTCCTGGCAACGTTGCCGGAATGGTCGGTGGTGGGATCGCCGGTTCGTTGGCGGAGTTCTTCAACCGCCCGCTCGCCGGCGCCGGCAGCTTCCAGCCGACGATTTTTGAACAAGCCGCGCTGGCTGCACACCGCGGCGATCAGCGGTTGGCGCTTGCGCTTTACCACGCCCATTTGATTGCCGAGCGAGACTCGGCGGCCGCTGCATTGTCGTCGGTACGGTTCAGTCCGATGCTACGCCGGCCGGTTTGGGGCCTGCGGCTAGGCGTCTCGATCAATACGCGCGCCCCTGCCGACCTAGCCGATGATCCACAGCCGATCCGTGATGGCGACAACAAAACCAGCCCGCGCAGTCGCAACAACTCGGCTTCGAGCGCGGACTACGATTACGAATCGAGCAGCACGCCGAACGGGTCGTCGGAAGAGATGAGCGGATCGAGCGCTGCAGTGAGTGGGGCGGATAGCTTGGCTCTGGGGGCACCCTTGTCGACGACTCCACCGACTGGTCCAGCGACATCGACTGCCGAGCCGCGCGTCGGAACGGCTGAAGTCGAAGAACTGCTCGACCGCGACCTCGGAATGGTGGCGGAGATCATCCATGCGGAACTCGCGCGGCGGGTTCGCGACGGACGATTCGGCCCAGCGCTCGCCGAACTGACGTCCAAGGGGGCGGCGCTTGCGGCCAAAACGCCACAGAACTCCGCTGGCGGCAACGGCTTGCCCATGTGGTCCCCCGGCGTGGAGTTCGTCGGCAGCGGGATCGCGGCTCAAGTCATCGAGAAAGCGCGCGCCAACCAAATCGACCTGTTGGTGCATTTTGAGGTGATCGCGAAACCGCTCCCACGGTCGGAAGAATCGCAGTACCAGGCGCGTTGCCGCGTGGTTAACGTGGCCAATGGTGAGACGCTCGGCGCGTCCAAGTTGCTTGATCGCCGCGAGGTCACGCTCGCTGCCCGCCGCAGCAACGTCCGCGCTGTGGTGGACGAACTGCTCAGCCCGGCGCTCAAAGCGTTCGAGACCAAGGGCTCGGTTGCCGCGATGCCGGCCTTAACTTCACAACAGGCGCTGGCGCGGATCGACACGCTGCTCTCCTCGCGCAACCCCGGCCGGATGGTCAACTTGGCCGAAATCGCGACGTTTCATCATCTCGGCCTGATCGACGAGGATCAACTTCAGCAGGCGGTGTATTACGCCGCGGGCGATGAAGGCCTGCTGCTGTTGCACGCCGATTACGAGCAGCGCCGCGAGGTTGCCAAGCAGATGGTGGAGAGAGAACTGGGGCAGAAGTGACTCGGCGACGCTTTCGCTGCGCTGGTGCCTGGCCTCAAGTTCCACGGCGGTTGCCGTACCAGCGGACGTGCATCCGGTCGCAGTACTGGAAGCCGTGCTGCTGGCAAAGTGGCCGGATCCAGCTCGCTTGCCGGTCTAACTGTGCTGCGGTGATCCCCTGCGGCATGATCCAGACGTTGGCCGACGGGACACCGAGTTCGCTGGCGGCCGCCGCGGCCTGAGCGAAATCGTCTGGCTCGTCGACGACAAACTTGACCTGATAGTCGAGCGAGCGCTCGATCAGTTGCCGGACCACGTCGGGCCGCCAACGCCGCTGTTCATGGCGCTGGACCCAAGTCGACGAGCTGTTTGGGGAAACGCTCCGCTGTGGCCCACTGCCAGCGAGTTTGGGGCTGATCGACATCAAGTCAGCGGTCAGTTCGCGGTCGATCGTACCGGCGGTTTCGATCGTCACGTGCAGTGACTGCCCCCGCAGGAGACGCACCAGTTCGCTGCTCAGGGGCGGCAGCAACGGTTCCCCGCCGGTCAGCACCACATGGCTGCAGCCCGACTCGACCGCGGCGGCAACCAGCGTGTCCACGCGCTGCAGTTCGCCCTCGGGATGCCACGAGGCGTAGGGCGTGTCGCAGAACCAGCAGCGGAGGTTGCAGCCGCTGGTGCGGATGAAAAAACTGCGTGTTCCGGTCAGCAGGCCTTCTCCCTGCAGGCTGGTGAACGTTTCAGCGACCCGGATGCGATCGGCCGCCTTGGGCAAACGGCCGTCGGCGGGCATAATCTGAGTTGTCTTGCTTTCCATTCCCGTCTTTTTGAGTCTGCAGAGTACCCAAGTGAGTGATTCGTTCCGCGATCTGCTGGAGGTTTTCGAGAACCCTTGCCCGCAGCGCAATTTTAACATCGAGCATCGCTGCCCCGAGTTCACCTCGGTCTGCCCTAAGACCGGTCAGCCCGATTACGGGACCATCGTCTTCAACTACGTCCCTGACCAGTTCTGCGTGGAGCTCAAAAGCCTCAAGATGTACCTGCAGCGGTTTCGCAACGAAGGCATCTTCTACGAAGCGGTCACCAACCGGATCATGGACGACTTCTTGGCGGTCGTCAAACCGCGGCGGGTGACCGTTCAGAGTCAGTGGACGCCACGCGGCGGGCTCAACAGCAACATTACCGTCAGCTACCCCGAGACGGAATAGTCCCCTCGCCCGTTCCGCTTGCGCCGCGCCGTGCCACCGGCGGTTCTCAATCTGTCTTGTTTTGTTTCCTGACTTCCTCCTTCAACGAGTTGTTCCTCATGAAGCCGACCGTCTTGATCAGCGGATTTTCTGACGAAGCCGCCAACGAAAAGCTTGCCGTCCAGCAGTACGTGGCCTTCGCGGCGCTGGGGCTGCGTTATCACTCGTTGCGGTTTATCGATGTCGGCAACGGCATCAAGAACGTCATGCAACTGCAGGACGACGAGATCCAGCAACTGATCAAGATGCAGGCCGACTATGGCTTGAAGGTCAGCAGCATCGGCTCGCCGATCGGTAAGGTGAAGCTGCGCGATGAGGATGACGGTACGCAAAACCGCTATGTGCCGTTCGACAAGTACCTGCAAGAGGACGTTGAGCGAGCTTGTGAACTGGCTGTGGCGTTCAACTGCAAGTTGGTCCGCGGGTTCGCGTTTTATCACCCCAAGGGGACCGATCCGACGCCGCATCTGGATCAAGTTAGCGACCAGCTCGGCCAAATCGCCGAATCCTGCGATCGGCACGGTTTGACCTTCGGGCTGGAAGTGGAGGCGAATCTGGTGGGCCAAACCGGTGACCTGCTGGCCGAGATTCACCGCCGCGTCAATCACCCCGCGATGCTCACGATCTTCGATGCTGCCAACATTGTCACGCAAGGCTTTACGGCCGATGAGGTCTATGCCCAGTACCTGGCGATGAAACCGAGCCTCGGCTGGATGCACATCAAGGATTACCATGACCCCTCGCCGCGCGGCCGGATCGAGCACGTCGATGAGGCATCGCTCAATCACTTCGTACCGGCAGACTGCGGCGACAGCGGGCACGAAGCGATCCTGCGCGATTTCGCCAGCTACATCCCGGAGGTCGAACAACGGATGGCAGCACGCGGGGTCGAAGGGGTGTTCCTCGATCTCGAACCGCACGTCAAAGGCGGCGGACAGTTCGGCGGCTTCAGCGGTCCCGATGGTTTCGGCGTCGCCACCCGCGCGCTCTGCCGCGTGCTCGACTATGTCGGCATCGGTTACGACCTGCGAACCTACGACGACTTGCGGTAGACGGCAACCAGCTTGGCGACGATCTGCTGGCCGATGGCCAGCGACGCGGTGGCGGCAGGTGACGGAGCATTGAGCACGTGAATTGCCCGCGGCGTTTGGTCGATCAGGAAATCATCGACTAGCGATCCATCGGGCAGCAGCGCTTGAGCGCGGACCCCGCTGCGACCAGGCATCAGGTCGTCGGCGCGGATCGACGGAATCAACTTCTGCAGCGCCGCCACAAAGGCTGCTTTATTTGCCGATCGCCAAATCTCGCCCAGCCCCATCCGCCAGTGCTGCCGCGCGAGCTTTTGAAAGCCGCTAAACCGCAAGGTTTCAGACAGGTCGCGCGGCCGAATGTCGCGCCAGCGATACCCTTCCCGCGCCAGCGCCAACACCGCGTTCGGCCCGCATTCGACACCACCGCCGATCATCCGCGTGAAGTGCACGCCTAAGAACGGAAACGCTGGATCGGGAACCGGATAGATCAGGTTGCGGCACAGTCCGGCACGAGACGGAATCAACTCATAGTACTCCCCGCGAAACGGGACAATTTTGGCCTCGGGCGTGCCGCCGGCGAGCTTCAAAACCCGGTCGCTGTGCAGCCCCGCGCAGTTGATCAACCAGTCGCTGCGGACCACGGACTTGTCAAACCCGAGCTGCACTTGATCGTCGAGCGAGTTGATCGAGTCGACTCGCGCCCCGGTGATCACGCGGCCGCCGGCGTTCTCGATCACCCGCCGCATCGCCAAGCAAACCTGGCGGTAATCAACGATTCCCGCTTCGGGAACGTGCAGCGCTGCGATCCCGGCGGCGGCCGGTTCAAGCTGCCGCAGTTCGTCCGAGTTGATCCGCCGACACTCGACACCGTTGGCTGCGGCCCGCTCCTGGATCGCGTCCAACCGCGGTAGCTCCAAGGCGCTCGTGGCGACGATCACTTTGCCACACCGCTGGGTCGGCACTCCGTTGGCCGCGCAGAACGCCTCCATCATCGCTTTGCCGGTCCGGCAAGTGATGGCTTTGAGCGAGCCGGGTTTGTAGTACACGCCCGAGTGCAGCACGCCGCTATTATGTCCGCTCTGGTGCCGCCCCACGTCGGCTTCAGCTTCGAGCACGATCACCCGCGTGCTCGGCCGCAACTGCAACCACTGAACGGCGGTTGCCAAACCGACGATGCCACCGCCGATGATCGCGACATCACCTTCACCGACCACTTCGCTTTCTGTCATCGATCAATGTCCTGTTGGATGCCGTAGCAGCGATTCTCGCGTCCTCCGCTCGTTGGTTGCTGCACAAAGCCTCGATGCGAGTCGCAACGTTGCCGCATGAATCTGCACAATCGCATCGATGTCCGCCGCATACCCGCCGGCCATCGCGATTGCTACCGGAACACCCATCGATTGACAGCGACTCAGGACCAGTTCGTCACGGCGGCGGAGGCCCTCCCGCGTCAGCGACAACCGCCCCAACCGATCGTGTTCGTACGGATCGGCACCTGCTAAATAGATCGCTAGATCAAACGGACCGGCGGTAAAGACTTGCTCCAGTCCCGCGTGCAGCGTCTCCAAGTACGGCTCGTCCCCGGTCCGATCGGGCAATTCGATGTCCAAGTCACTGGGAAACTTGCGGAGTGGAAAGTTCTTTGCCCCGTGCATCGAGAATGTAAAAGCGGAGTTGTCGCCAGCGAGAATCGAAGCCGTGCCGTTGCCTTGATGCACATCTAAGTCGATCACACAGGCACGGCGGATCAGGCCTTCAGCTTGCAGCGAGCCGACAGCGATGGCGGCGTCGTTGAACACGCAGTAACCTTCGCCGCAATCGGCTTGAGCATGATGCGTGCCGCCAGCGAGGTTGGCGGCAAAGCCGTCGCGCAGCGCCGCGCGGCCTGCGGCGATCGTCGCCCCGCTGCTGCGCCGCGATCGCTCGACCATCTGTGGCGACCAAGGAAAACCGATGCGGCGGATTTCGGCAGTGGTCAGTTCGCCAGCGGCGACCCGGCGAATGTAATTCCAATCGTGACAGGTCGCCAGTTGTTCGTCGCGGGCAGCCGGCGGCACCAACAGCACGTCGCGGTCGTGAACATCGGCGGCGACTACCGCCTGGCGCAACCGCCGATACTTGCTCATCGGGAACCGGTGCCCCTCGGGCAGCGGCAACTCGAAGTGGTCGGTGTAGTAGAGATGCAAAGCGGATCCCACAGACGCTGGCAGCAAACTCAGAAAAACATGTACGCTAAGCTGCCAAAAGCGACCGCCGCAGCGGTCGCCAGCGCGGCGACCGGCAGCAGCACCGCCGCCAGTCTCCACCGCCACACCCAAGCGTGGGCGAGCACCCGCTGGAAGCTCGGCTCAGGATCCGAATAGGTGTGCAGGTTTTTGAGATACTGGTCGATCGCGGCGTCGATTTCAGCTTCGGTTACCCGGTCGCCAGCGATTTCCGCCGCCTGCATCAGCTTGGTTCGCAACTGCGCGCGGACCGTGTCGCGGTGGAACATCTCTTCGGCGACGTCGCGGTTGCGTCGCATCTCACGAGCGACGTCCATCACTCGCATCATTTCGTTGAGCGACAGATCCTCACCCGGCAATCGCACCGACCGCGATCTTGCGGCCGATCGCGGCGCGGTAGTGGTGACCGGGGCGGATTGAGTGGCGGCTGCCGAGCGTGCGTTGCTCATGACGTCTGCTTGTCGCGATGCGGTCAGGTGCGGTGTCGAAAGAGAACGTAGTGAGTGCGGGAAGTGTCCAGCAGGGCAAGTACCGGGCCAAAGCTGCTCCCACCCATCGTTCTACTCTACCGGCGAGAACTTTTCACGGGGCAGCGATTGCAGCGTTCATGAGCGAGCGCTAACCTGAGAGCGTTGCGGAGCAGCCCGCTGGACCGATTTGTGCCCCTTAACCTCTGCCACCCTCGCGATGAACCAACAAGCCCAATCCACTGAGCCCCAGCCGCAGGCACAAGCTACCACGCCGTCCACCGCTGCCGCCTCCGGCCACGAACGGACGATGCGGCAGTATCTCGATCGCGCCCTTTCGACACTTGACCGGTTCGGACTCGGTGGCAAAACCGATGCGCAGAACGAACTGATCAACCTGCTCGAAGACGTCAAGCATCTCGACGAGGCTAAGGTCTTGGCGATCGCCGAAGTGCTCAAGCACATGAGCACCTTCAATCAGCTCGTCCGGGACAACGTCGAAAACATTACCTTTGGCAATCGATATCTCGAAATCAGTCAGATGTTCGATTCGATTCGCGAAGACAGCAAACGGTTGATCGACCAGCTCGAAGACGGCAAGTTTAGCGCCAGCGAAAAAGTTTCCAATTGGTGGATGCGGATTCGCCGCGGCACCCCGAGCGACCGGTTTGATAAGATTGAAGATCTGTATCGCGACGTTTCCAAGGACACCAAGGCAGCGCTCAGCCGTGAGCAGGAGATCATGGATGCTTATATCGACTTTCGCTTTGCGCTCAAGGAAGCTGAGGTGCTGGCGAGCGAACTCTATGATTTGCAGATCCCCAATCTTGAGGCGGCCAAAGTCGCGTTAGCCGAAGCCCAAGCCGCCATCGATTCTTATGCCGGCACCGACGAAGGCTCAAAAAGTCGCTTGCAATTGCGTCGCGACCAAGCCCGCCAGGCCTTCCAAAAGCAGGATGAAACCTATCAACTGCTCAAAGACATTACCGAGAATCTCCGCATCGGTTACGACGTCGGCGAGACGCTGGTCACCAAACTCAAACAGACCAATGATGTAAAAACCCGCGTCTATCGCCGTGCTGTCACATTCTTTACCACCAACGAACATGTATTTACCATCCTGCGGACGGTGTACACCAGTCAGTATGGCCTGAATGAAATCACGCAGGCGACCGAGGCGATGAAGGAGGGCGTCAACCGCGGATTGGAAGATGTGGCGACGCTCGGCCGCGAACTCGAACGCGCGGCGCTGAAGGCCGGTTACGGCTCGACGATCGATCCGGCCAGCGTGCAAAAGTTGGTCGATGCGATCAGCGACTTCCAAATCGAGTCGCTCGAGTCGGTCGCGGCGCTCCGCAAGGAGAGCGAGGAGGCGACGAAGCAGATCCGTAGCACGGTTGAAGCCGGCAAAAAACGATTCCAGGAAACCGTGGCGAAACACGCTCGTGGCGAGAACCTGCGGTAGTTCGCGCAGCGAAATCAGAGGGCGAGGAGATCAGCAATGGCCGGTGAAATGAACTTGCGTGATCCTTGGTTGGTGGCGGTTTGGCCCGGCATGGGGCATGTGGCCGTCAGTGCCGGCTACTACCTGATGGCCAAGCTCGGGATGCATCACCAGGCCGAGTTTTCCGCTCCCGACCTGTTCGATGTGGAACACGTCGAAGTCCGCAGTGGCATCATCCGCGCGGCGAACCTGCCGCGCAACCGCTTTTTCGTATGGCAAGACCCGCAACTACGCCACGACATTCTGCTGTTCATCGGTGAAGCGCAGCCGGCCACGGGAAAATATTTGTTCTGTCAAAAATTGATCGAATATGCCCAAACGCTAGGCGTTCAGCGGGTGTTCACGTTCGCGGCCATGGCGACGCAAATGCACCCCGGCAGGCCTTCACGCGTGTTCGGGGCCGCGACCGAGCTACAGTACCTGCAAGAACTCCGGCAACGCGACTTGACCGTGTTGGAAGAAGGCAACATCGGTGGGCTCAATGGCGTGCTGCTCGGCGTCGCCGCCGAAAAGCAATTGCCTGGAATCTGTTTGCTCGGTGAGATGCCGAGCATCATCGCCCAGTTGCCTTATCCGAAAGCATCCCTAGCGGTGCTGAAGATGTTCGCATCGATCAGCGGAATCAGCCTTAATTATGAGGAACTCGAAGCCCAGGCTGAGATGATGGATCAAAAGCTGACCGAAATCTTAGCCAAAATGGAAGGCGCCTTCGAAGCCTCCGAATCCAGCGATGAAGAACTTTATGGTGTCCCTGCGGTCGCTGATGATCGACTCAGCGCTGAAGACGAACAGCATATCGATGATTTGTTTGGACAGGCGGAGATCGATCGCTCCAAAGCCTACGAGCTCAAACGCGAGCTCGATCGTTTAGAAGTCTTTGACCGTTATGAAGATCGGTTTCTCGATCTGTTTAAGAAGAAGCCCGAATGAGCGCAGCTTGTATTGATGAAGCAGGTGGGTTCTTCCGTTGATTGAGTGGCTGCTCGTCCGCGAGCGGGGTTTGGGTGGCACGCCCAGAGCCCTGGCGATGGGCGTGGTCTCCTGAGACCGATACGGAGTTGACGCGACATCCTCTGGTGTCCCTGCTGCGTTCCTCCGCACGCCCTTCGTTCCTCAGGGACGTGCCACCCAAAGGATCAGCGTCCACGTCCAAAGTGATGAGCCACGAAATTTACGGAAGAACCAAACAGATATGGAGCGGCTCATGAGAACCGGACGCTAACGCGTGCCGGCTGATTGGATTTTGTCAAATGTCGTATTCTGTGATGCTTCGAACCGACGTTTGTGATGATTCAGTTTTTGTCAGCCTCGCCGGCCATTGGCTGGGCGTGCGGTTCCCTGATGCGCGTACCAGGCGGTGAGGCCGGCGACCGCTCCGGCGAGTCCGGTCAGTGCGATCCGATAGCGGTTCTTGTTGATCGCCACCTGAGGGCTGTAGGCATGCGCTCGATCATCGAATCGGCCGTGAGCGCCATGATCGCCGGGGACAGGAGCCCAGAGGTTGTTAGGTCGGGTCGTGGTTTCAGGCTCATCGGATAATTGCCCATCGACGCCGGTGTAGGCGAGGTAATGGTCAGCGACTGCCGGCGCGAGCTTTTGGCCGACGATCACCAGCGAATTGAAGCCGCCGACGGTGAACTCGCGGGTTTCGTGACGCGCGCAGTGAACGATCGCGTCGGCGGCCACTTCGGGCTGAAAGATCGGCTCGACCGGCTGAGGACGACGCGGCAAGCGACTTTTGCCGAGTTCAAACTGCGGCGTATTGAGCCCCGGCAATTGCACCATCACCAGTCGGATTGAACTTCCATCGTGCAGCAACTCCGTGCGGACCGCGTCGGTAAAACCGCGAATCGCGTGCTTGGCGCCGCAGTAGGCCGATTGCAAAGGGATCGCTCGGTAAGCGAGTGCCGAGCCGACTTGGACCACCACCCCATGGTCGCGCGGCACCATCCGGCGCAGCGCCGAGCGGGTGCCGTAGACAAAACCGAGGTAGCAGACTTCGGTCACTCGGCGGAACTCCTCGTCGGTCATCTCCATCATCGGCGAGTAGACGGTGGTCATTGCGTTATTGACCCAGATATCGATCGGCCCCAGGTTGTCCTCGACGCTCTGCGCCGCGGCTTCGACTTGCTGCGGGTCGGAGACATCCGTTGGGATGACGATCGCCTTGCCGCCGGCTGCTTCGACTTCACGGCGAGCCGCGTCCAGTCCATCGGTACCGCGGGCCAACAACCCGATCGAAGCGCCTTCACGAGCGAAAGCGCGTGCGGTCGCCCGGCCAACACCAGCGGAAGCTCCGGTGATCACGACCACTTCTGTCTTCTGCTGGCGATTCATCGAAAGCTCCTGACGTTTCCCGGAAGGGGGCAGTGGTAAAATCGGTGCCCAGGTTGCTCACGCGGCAACCGCCTGGCCGCGTCACTGCAGCCGTGCGGCTAGGACGCGACAGGAAGCACGGCAAGCTGCCCGTTGGCAATTCGGTTTGCGAATGGTGTGCCAAGCGTTGGCACGCAGTGGAGCAGGCGGTGAACGTGAACGAAGCCTGCGTGCGCAAAAAACGGCGGAGCAATCACTGCCACGAGGTGTGGCCGATCACTCCGCCGTTAAGAAGCATGCCAATCAGCGGCTGCAGGTGCCGCCGCTGCTGATGCGAAAATCGAGGCTTACAGTTCCCAGCCTTCGCGGTATTCGCGATGGACGAACTCGTTGATCTTCGGCATGTTCGTGCTGGTCAGCGAGTTGGCGTCCCATTCGATCCGCTGGCCTTCGCCGGCGCGGAGTGCCAGGTTGCCGACCAGGATCGTCTCGGTCAGGCGGCCGGCGTAGCCGAAGTTCGCCATCGGGCCCGGTTCGTATTCGCCCTTGATCGAGGAGACGAACTCCCACTTCTGCCGTTGGTCGTTGCCGGCGCGGAACGGAATCCGCGGCAAGGTCCGCTCGGGCACCTTGTAGTCGACGTACTGCGACTCGGGCAGCAGGATGTAACGTGCGCCGTAGTCATCGGGCGAGAACAGCAGACCCTTGCTGCCGACGAGCACCGCGCCGCTGGTCTTGTTGCCGCCTTCGCGCTGGGCCTGAACGCGGCGCTGGAACGATTCGGGCAACTGCTTGATGATTTCGTCGCTCGGCAGGTTGCCGCCGTCGTACCAGTAGAAGCTACAGGCTTCCAGGTCACCGCGCTTGGGAAACTCGAACTTGATCGTCGAGCTAGCGGGGAAGGTTTCGCCTTCGTAAATCCCGGGGTTGGCGACCGCGGTGACCGCAATCGGATCCCAGAGTTGCAGCGCCATCACCGACAGGTTGGTGGTGTGGCAAGCCATGTCGCCCAAGGCGCCGGTGCCGAAATCGACCCAGCCGCGCCAGTTGAACGCATGGTACTCACCCTGCTTGTAGGGTCGCATCGGCGCAGGGCCGATCCAGGCATCCCAGTTGAGCCCTTCGGGAACCGGGTCGGAGCCTGCGGGACGACCCTTGCCCTGCGGCCACACCGGGCGGTTGGACCAGATGTGAATTTCCTTCACGTCGCCGATCGCGCCGCTGCGGATCACTTCGACCGCCTCGCGGAGTCCATCTTCACTGGTGCCTTGGTTGCCCATCTGGGTGACAACACCCATTTCGTCAGCGATTTCGCGCATCATCCGTGCTTCGCGGATCGACCAAGTCAGCGGCTTTTGGCAATAGATGTGCTTCTTCATCCGCATCGCCTTGATCGCCGCCACCGCATGCGTGTGGTCAGGCGTGCTGACGCAGACGATGTCGATCTTGTCGCCGAGCTTGTCGAGCAGTTCGCGGAAGTCGGTTTCTTGGACCGCATCGGGGAACTCCCGGCCTTTGCGGGTCAGCGTGCCTTGATCGACGTCACACAGACCGGCGATCGCCACACCTTGTTCGGCGATGTGACTGGTGTCGCTGCTGCCTTTACCGCCCACACCGATGCAGGCCGCTGCCAGCGATTGCAGCGGGGAATCCTGGGCCTTGGTGACGGCCTGGGTACCGAGCCAAAATCCGGCCCCGACAGCCGCGGACTGTCCCATGAACTGGCGGCGATTGGACTTGCCGGCCTGAAATTGCTTGTTATTCACGAACCTACCTCGGGGATGACAAAGGAGAATGCGGAAACTTTTCCGGTCCGTTATCTTAAACTAAAAACAACGGTTTTGACAATCAAACGCTGGTTTTGATCGATCCAGGCCGCCGCTTCGTTGCACAAAACCGAACGATTTTTTACGCTTTACCGCTTCGCTTGCCCGTTCTGCAATCAATACCCACCTGACTGAAATCTTCATGATAACCGCCTCCCGCCCGTCTAAAGGTCGCATCTTGCCCCTGTTGGTGTCGCTCTGTTTGGGGGCGCTGTTCTCGTCCTTCGTGAGCGGATGCGGACGGCAAGACCGCGCGGCCACCGACCCTTCAACTGCAAAGCGCGCGGCGGATTCGGAGCAAAACACGCCGAAGGCAGCGCAGCAAGCGGAGGTTAGAGCGGATGATCCCGAGGCGGTGGAGCAGTTGAAGGCCGCCGGCTTCCTGTTCGTCACCGGCAGCGATGGCAACGTCAGCGAGTTTTCGATCGCTAGCCAAACCGACATCTCCGACGCCTTTATCCATTTGGCGGGGATCCCCAACGCTAGCTCTGCGATCTTCACCGGCCCAGGGATCACCGAAAAAGGGATGGAGCATCTGGCGCAACTGACCGGCCTGCGGCGGCTGGATCTGAGCGACTCGGCGATCACGCCCGACGTGCTGAAGATGGTTGGCGAGCTAAAAAATCTCGAAGTGCTGCGTTTGCGGCGAACCGGAGTAACCGACGAGTCGCTCGCGCACCTCGCGGGCCTGTCGCGACTCCGCGCCCTGGACCTGCGTAACACCAACATCTCGGACGAAGGGATGCAGCACATCGCCAAGCTCAAGTCGCTGAGCGATCTGCAGCTCGAAAAATCGAAGGTCAACGATCCTGGAATCGCGATGCTCGCAGGCCTGCCGCTGACCTCGTTCAACGTCAACTACTGCACGACGGTCAGCAACGCTTCACTGGAAGTGCTCGGCAAAATCACCACCCTGCGATCGATCCAACTCGACGCAACCAAGATCACCGACGACGGGATGGTGCATCTGGCGGGACTTAAGAACCTCACCCGTTTGCGGATCCGCGACACCGACATCACCGGCGTAGGGTTTGCTCACATCGCCGGACTTACCAACCTGGAACGTCTGGAGCTGCGGGGCACGTCGATCGACGACGACGCCGTGGCCGTGATCGGCAAATGGCCGAAGATCAATTATCTCGACATCGCCGAATGCCGGTTGGTGAGCGCCGAAGGGATGAAGCCGATCGGCAACTTGACCGGACTGACGTACCTCGGCTTTTGGGAAACGAAGCTCGATGATAATGCGATGGCCGCGTTTGACCGTTTGACGGGGCTAACCGAACTCGATCTGAAAGCAACTCAAATTACCGACGAAGCGGTCTCGACGATCTTGAAGTTCCAGAAGTTGAAAAGGCTGAATGTCGCTGGCACGCAGTTGACCGATGAAGGGTTTCGTCAATTTGCGACGCTCCCCAATCTCAGCTACATCAATGTTGCCAACACCAACATCGGTTATGACGTCGTCGATGAACTGACAGCGGCCAATGGCGGAATGGAAGTCGTCGAGTTCGGCGAATAGTCGGCGGAGCCAGTTGTAAGCAGGGGCTTGTTGGTTCTAAGTGGCCGGACACAAGTAGCTTGTCATAAATGACTTCATTCAGCACGATTTCGACCGGGTGGAAAGAAGCAGTTCATGGAACAAACTTGTGTCCGGGTGCTTAACGCCCTTGGTAGCCTGCGATTGGATCAAGAGTGCTGCATCCAGCTAAGCAGTTCTGGATAAGTCTTTCGGTCAAATCATTCGCCGCTATGCGGCTCATGGTTCGCAGGAACCGGACGCTAACGCGTGCCGGCTGATAGAATTTTACCGAAGTTCATCTGCTGGGTTGCTTAAGAGGATGGGGCGCGGCCGGGGCTGGCGCCCGTCCGTTGACGTGGTGGCTGCGCGAGGTCGCAGCAAAAATTTTCGCCGGACCACCTAAGAAAGAGCCGCTACACTCGTCGTCTGGAATGAAGCCAGATGTCCGATGCCTGTAGATGGGTGGTCCTTCTGTAATGAGCGATTCGGTATCCCTGGGCAAAACGTGCGTGGGCGAACCAGCGGCCCAGCTCGCTGATGCGGTGGCTCCCGATCCGCCGCTCGTGGTCACCGACGCGTTTGCCAGCGGTGCCGAAGCGCCGCAGCGGCGGTGGGTCACCGACGCGTTCGCACGCTATGAACGACCGCTGCTCGCCTATGCCTGCCGGCTCCTGGGCGGCGACTTTGACGCTGCGCAAGACGCGGTTCAAGAAACGTTCATGCGGCTCTGCCGCGAGGATCCCGAAAAGGTCGCGGACCGACTCGCAGCGTGGCTGTTTTCGGTTTGTCGTACGAGGGTCATCGATATGAAACGTCTCAAGGGAGTGCTGCCGACGAGCGAGCATGCCGCGACTGTCGCTGATGACGCCCCTGGACCGTCAGCCGCACTGGAAGCGGACGAGCAATCGCATCAGCTCGCCAAATGGCTCGATGCATTGTCGCCGCGGCAACAGGAAGTGCTCAGGCTACGGCTGCAGGCTGAGCTGAGCTACCGCGAGATTGCCGACGTGACCGGGCTGAGCGTCTCCAACGTCGGCTTTCACCTCCATGCTGCCGTGCGGTCGCTCCGCGGCATGATGCTCGGAACCTAATGGCCCCATTTGATCATTTCGTCACTTTCCTCACTGCTGCTTGCCGCCATGAACACCGATTCCCCTAACGAGCCGTGGGCTGACCAGCGCGTGACCGCCTACGTTCTGGGCGAGCTGGATCCGACGGAGACCGCTGCGTTCGAGCAGGAACTGGAGCGCGATCTGGCGCTGGCGGCAGCGGTCGAGGAAGCAAAAGGGGTCATCCATCAATTGAAGAGTTGGTTCGCGGCCGAAACGCCGCTGGCGCTCGATGCCGAGCGCCGCGACTCAATCTTCGGGGCGATCGCCCCGCGGCCCGCAGGCGGTACGATGGTTTCAGTACCGCCGGCTTTATCGGCGCCCAGCCATGGATCGGCGGTCCGCTGGTTGGCGCTGGCGGCTACGGTCGTGCTGGCCATCGGCGCGATCGGGTACCAATTGGCTGTGAAATCTCAGGCTGAGCGCCGCGAGCGTGTTTTGGCGGTGGTTGAATCGAGCAGGAGCGAATCGGCTGAGGCTGCTGAACAAGTGACCGAGGAGGGCACGCGCGCCGAGGTGCTGAGCAAACAGGTCACCGGTGAAGCGTTCAATCGACGCACCCGTGGTGACGAAGCGGAGTTGCTCTCCGGCAGTGCTTCCGAGCAGCTCAACCAGCCGGCCACCGCCCGCTTCAATAGCGAAGCCGCCGGAACCGAGGCGTTTGCAGAGCGCTCGGCCGGTGCGCCGCTGTTTGCGGAAGCCGCCCCCTCCGGAGTCAATCGAGCGATGAAGGGAGGCGATGCAGCGTTGCCGGCCGACGATGCACTGCTGGCCGGTGGCATGTCCGGTGCAAGGGGGCCCGTAGCCGAATTGGCGCCGGCCTCGTCACCCAGCCGCGGGCAGGATGCCATGAGCGCACCGCAGCTTGAAGTGCGCTCACCAGCGGCCGAGCCACGGAGTATGGCGATCGACTTCGCGCCGCCCACGGGCGAGGCGATCGACGGAATTGCTGCGGACGCACCGGTCCAACGCGCGGAGGCTGCGCAGCTCGGGTTTCGGCGGCAAGCGATCAGCGACCAGGACGAGAGCATGGGCCGGGGAGGCATGAGTTATGGCATCGCGCTGCGACAGTCGATGGATCGAGCGAGGACGATTGCCGGAGAACCGGGCTTGTCGAGAATGTCGGAAACCGAGGCTCCCGCAGATCGGGAAGCGACTCCCGCGCCTTCAGCACCCTTTGGCCTGGTGGAGGCACCCGTTCAAAGGTTGTCGTTGATCGGACCAGAACGACGGCCGGACGAAGGGCGTGGCCCGGGCATGGCGGGCGATCGCTTTGACCCGATTATCGAAAACCCGTTCCAACGCGTTGGTGAGCATCCGCTGAGCACGTTCTCGATCGACGTCGATACCGCCGCCTACAGTAAGGTTCGTCAGTTTCTGATCGATTCCGGCCGGTTGCCACGGCCGGACGTGGTCCGAATCGAGGAACTGGTGAACTACTTTGATTATGGCTATCCCGATCCGCCCGCTGACAGTCCGCATCCGCTGGCCGCCGACATCGAGATTGCGCAGTGCCCGTGGAACGCCGACCATCGCCTGGCCCGAATTGCGGTGCAGGCGCGGCGGGTCGCCGCGCAGGAGCGGCCGGCCAGCAACCTGGTGTTCCTGGTCGATACCTCGGGCAGCATGAACCAGCCCAACCGCTTGCCGCTGGTGAAACAGGGGCTGGAGCTGCTGCTCGACCGGCTGAAGGCCACTGATCGCGTGGCGGTCGTGGTGTATGCAGGCTCAGCCGGGTTGGTGCTCGACTCGACACCGGCGAGCGATGTTTCGCAGATCCGGCGGGCGCTGACGCGGTTACAGGCCGGTGGCAGCACCAATGGCGGCGACGGGATTCGGCTGGCCTATCAAACCGCACGCGACCATTTTATCGCTGGCGGGATCAACCGCGTGATCCTCTGCACCGACGGCGACTTTAACGTCGGAACGACGAGCCAAGATGAATTGATTCAGCTTGTCGAACAACAAGCTCGCGGCGGGATCGACTTAACGGTGCTCGGCTTTGGCATGGGCAACCACAATGACGCGATGCTGGAGCAGATCAGCGGCCGCGGCAACGGGAATTACGCCTTCGTTGACAATCAGGTAGAGGCCCAAAGAGTCCTCGTCGAGCGGGCCACGTCGACGCTGTTTACCGTCGCTCGCGATGTCAAGATTCAAGTCGAGTTCAACCCGGGCAAGGTCGCCGCCTACCGATTGATCGGCTACGAAAATCGAATGCTCGCCAAGGAAGACTTCAAAGATGACACGAAGGATGCCGGTGAGGTCGGTGCTGGTCACAGCGTCACGGCGCTCTATGAACTGATTCCTCACGATGGCAACACCGACGTGCTCCCACCGGCCGTCGACGAGTTGAAATACCAGCGACCGCTGACGAACACCGAAGCCGCAGGTGGTGACGAAGTGTTGACGGTCAAAATCCGTTACAAGCCGATCAACCGCGGCGTGAATGCAGGCAGCTCCAGCAATGAGTCGATTCCGATCGAGTTTCCGGCGAAGGATTCAGGCCAGACGTTTTCACAAGCGAGCGTAAGTTACCGCTTCGCCGCACTGGTGGCGGCCTTCGGTCTGCAGCTTCGCAGCAGTGAACATCGCGGCAATTGGACGCTGGCCGATGTGCTTCGAGAAGCATCGGCCCTGGGTGGCGAATCCGACGCGGCGCGGTTGGAGTGGCGAGATTTAGTTCGCCGGGCCGCGGAACTGCAGGTCGCTGAACCAGCAAGGCAGTAGGCACACCCTCTCGTTGGATTCCAGGCTTTAGACTGCACCCTACATTGGAGTGCAGGCATCAGCCTGCCGCCTGCGTAGACTTTCACGAAGATGCATAGCCGCGCGGATGGTGGCGGTGCCAGTTCCAGGCGGTCTGCACAATTTGCTCGATGTCGGTGTACTGCGGACGCCAACCGAGCTCCTCGGCCGCACGCTGGGCATCGGCGACCAGCTCTGGCGGATCGCCGGCGCGGCGGGTGCCGATGACTTCGGGAATCGCATGACCGGTGACGCGGCGGCAGGCTTCGATGATCTGACGCACACTCGTTCCCCGACCGGTGCCGAGATTTAGGCAGATCCCCTGGCCAGGCGTCAGGCGGTCGAGCGCCCGCAGGTGCGCATCGGCCAAGTCGCAGACGTGGATATAGTCGCGGACGCAGGTACCGTCAGCGGTCGGATAGTCGTCGCCGTAGATCGTGATTTGATCGCGCTGACCTAAGGCGACCTGCAAGACGATCGGAATCAGATGCGATTCCGGGTCGTGGTCCTCGCCAATCGAGCCGTCGGGATGCGCTCCGGCAGCATTAAAATACCGCAGCGCGGCATAACCAAAGCCATAGGCTGCCGCGTAGTCGGCCAGCGCCTGCTCGATGACGAGCTTAGTAAAGCCGTACGGGTTGATCGGTTTCTGGGGCGTCGATTCGGGGATCGGAATCGTGTCGGGCTCGCCGTAAGTCGCGGTCGTACTGCTGAACACGATCCTTTTGACATTTGCGGCCTGCATCGCGTCGAGCAGTTCCAGCGCGGCGATCACGTTGTTGCGGTAGTACATCGCGGGATCAAGCACCGATTCGTTGACCAGTGCAAACGCGGCAAAATGCATGACGGCGTCGATCTGTTTGTCTTGGAGCACGGCCACGAGTTTTGCGCGGTCGGACACTTCGCCTTCGATCAGGCGGTCGGCCGGAGCCGCTTGGCGGTGCCCTCGAGACAGGTTGTCATAGACCCAAACCTGATGACCGGCTTCGGTCAGCGACCTGACCGCGTGCGAACCGATATAGCCGGCACCACCGACGACGAGCACATTCATGAGCAGCAATCCGCGGGTAGAAAGAGTGATGTGGCGTCACAGTAGGCGATCCCTCAGATTCCTTACAACCGGGATCTTCCACCGTCGGCTGGCGAGGCCCGCCACTATGCTGCCGAAGAATAACTGGACGGGCGTATTTTACCACCCCTTCGCCGTCGTCCCTGCTGCACGCCGCTCCCCGCGCCGAGGTGATCGAATTGGCTACCCGCCTGACGAAACTGCAACAGCTTCAGGCCGGTACGGTGCGGCAGTCGCCAACACGCACCACCGAGGCGCTGGCAGAGGATTTCATCGTTTACCTGCGCGGCGAATGCCACTTGGCCGACAACAGCGTGGTCGCCTATCGGCGTGATTTGCGACGGTTCGTCGCTTGGGTCGCTGAGCGTCCGCTGGCGGAGATCGGGATCGGCGACCTGAGCGAGTTCATTGCGGCGTTGCAGGAAGAAAAACTTGCACCGGCTTCGATTTCGCGCTGCACCGTCGCGGTCAGAACGTTTTACAAGTACCTGCAGCTCGAAGGGGTGCTGACGGAAAATCCAGCCGAGCTGCTGGCGACACAGAAAATGTGGGAACGCGTGCCGCGGGTATTGACCGTTCGGCAGGTCGAATCGTTATTAACAGCGCCGCGGCGGATCGATACCTACTATCAGCGCGATCGGGTGATGCTGGAAGTGCTGTATGCAACCGGCTGCCGTGTATCCGAAGTCTGTCATCTCCGGCTTTCCGACCTGTCGCTGAACGAACGTCACCTGCGATGCGAAGGCAAAGGCGGCAAGCAGCGGATGGTGCCGATCGGCAGCCGTGCGATCGAGGCAGTCCAAACTTATTGCAGCGATTTACGGGCGGTACTGGTGAAGCGGCAAGCCGACGCCAGCGATGCGCTGTTGCTCAGCCGCTCGGGTCGCCCGATGGACCGGATCATGCTGTGGAGGCTGGTGAAGTTCTATGCGGCCCGCGTCGGCATCGACTCCCTGATCAGCCCGCACGCACTGCGGCACAGCTTTGCTACACACCTGTTAGCCGGTGGGGCGGATTTGCGACAGGTGCAGGAGATGCTCGGGCATGCGAGCATTCAGACCACGCAGATCTACACACACGTGGAGCACTCACGGCTTAAGAAGGTGCACCAGCAATTTCATCCACGGGCCTGAACTCAAGTGGTTGACCGAGCGTGGTCGACCGCTCCGCCGGTCGAACTGCCTCCTCGTGGCGCTGGCTCCGATCGGCGACGAAGCTCCGATCGGCGACGAAGCTCCGATCGGCGGAGCGATCGGCGACATACCAACAAAAAAAGCGTGCTTCGCATCGCTGCGAACCACGCTCTTTGATTTCAGTCGTATTTACACGGCAATGGCGATTCCCGGCACCGATCGCCGCGGATTCCCAAATCTGACTAGAACTCGATGACCGCACCGAGGTCGATGCCCTGGACCCAGAAGCCCGAGCTGTTGATATCAACGAACCGGCCAGGCTCTGTGTCGCCCAGATTGAACGGATCGACATACAGATCGCGGTCCATCTGTTCGCCTGCCAGAGCGACATTGTTCCAGTACACGAAGCTGTAGCCGACGTGGAAGTTCACGTGCTGGCGGAACTGATAGCCGAGCTTCAGGTTCATTTCCGGAGCGAAGGCAAACACGTCGCGGCTGCGGACACCTTGCACATCGCCGCGAGCGAACAGACCTTCGTCATACACATTGGGCATCCCGCTGCCGATGATCTCCTGAGTTGAACTGCCACGGACGGCGACGCGCTGTGACATGTTACCCAGGTGCACCTTGGTCAACGAGCTCGCGGTCCAACGTCCGCGCTTGAGCGAGACTTCGCCCCCGATCTGGCCGCCGTGAAACTCGTTGCGAGTGCGGAAATCGTCGCTGAAGCTGCTCTCGACTCCGGGCGGAACCTGCGTTCGGTTGATGCTCAACTGCAGCTCATCGGCGATGTTGAAGTGGCTGTAACCGCCGATCAGCTCCAGGCGATGAAAACGGCTCTCGCCCAAGCGAGCTCGGCCGTAGATTTCCGCCGCGACGATGTCCAGCGAAGTACGCACGCTCGCGTCGCCAGCCACTTGTTCCTGTCCGTCGTTGTATCCGACCAACACGCCATCTTCGCGGTTTTCAAAGGTATTGTAGAACGGCACAGCGAAGCTCACGCCCGTACCATCGCCGCCAAAGCTCAGCGAATCGCTGTCGTCGCCGAGCACCCAGACGCGGCCGCCGATGCCGAACGCCCCATCGCCAAAGTAGCGGCCGATGTCGCCGCGAAATCCCGGCGTCAAGCCATTGCCGAAAGGCTCGTTAAAGATTTGATCGGCATTGATCGCCGTCGGCAGACCGGGCTGCGCCGATGCGACCCCCAGCGGAGGCGCTTGGCGTCCCTGCGGGAACCACAGTAACAGTTCGGCCTTCAGCCAGACTGCGGGGTCATTCGAGCAAGCCGCTCGGCTGATCGTACCCATCCGCGGAGTATCGCAACTGCCGTCGATGTAATCACCAGCGAACTGGCTCATCATCGGGGCAGGAGCGTAGCTGTCTGATGCGTAGCTGTCTGATGCGTATACGGATGAGTCACTCCACCCCTGTGATGCAGCAGCGTGCGGGTGAGATTGCTGCGAATAGGCGTGCGGCGAACTGGGGAGCGTGTGGTTCGACACGTCGTCGCCGATGTACATTGTCGCAGCGGTCTGTTGCACAGCGCCTTCGTCTGCGAAGGAATCGCTGACGAACCCTCCCTCGGTGCCGTAGTAATCGTCGTAGCCATCACCAAAGGCCGTTTGCGCTTGGACGACGGCGGGAAATGCGGTAGAGGCTGACAGCAATACCGCCGTCAATGTCAACCTGCGCATGTCGATCTTCATGGTAGGGTTCTCGAAGGTCCGGGAATACTAATACGACCTGGAAAACACGATCGACACTTTCGACCGGCGTATTCAGACCCTTCGGAATGGGTGGCAAACTTTGCGCAGCCTACTCAGCTTGGTGTGATTAACCCCAATTTTGGCCCCCTCGTCGGTTGCCGCTTCCGGTAAGATAAGTCCAAGTTCCCTTTATCACGGAGAAACCCTTCGCGCATGTCGACCTCTGCCGACCGATCCACACCGTTTCCGCATCCCGTCGGTTCACCGGATCCGCTTGCTCCAGCGGGCACGCAGTCGTTGTCTGGCGATGAAGCGGTCGATGCGGTCCAGCTCAGAAGTGACGAAGCGGGCCGAGACGACCTGGCGGCGGAGGCCGTTGCGGAGACCTCGACGGCCAGCTCCGCAGTTCCACCGGCAGCCGCTGATGGCGCCGCAGCGGTGGTTCACCGTCACGCCGTCGACCCCAAAGCGGCACTGGCCAAACTCGGCAGCGGGATGTTCTCGCCGCGGATGCGGCGCTGGCGGCGACTGCTGCAACAGATCAACGATTTCGAGCCGACGCTGCTGAAGGAAAACGATCTGGCGCTGCGGAAACGCTCGCTGGCGCTGCGGTATCGCGCGATGGCCGGAGAAAAGCTCGTCTCGCTGCTGCCCGAAGCGTATGCGCTGTGCCGTGAAGCTGGCCGCCGGGCCAATTCGATGCGGCACTACGATGTGCAGATGATCGGCGGGATCGCACTGTTTGAAGGCTGTATCGCCGAGATGCAGACGGGTGAAGGCAAGACGTTGACAGCGACGTTGCCGCTCTACTTGCATTCATTGGCCGGCAAAGGCGCTCACCTGGCCACGGTCAATGATTACCTTGCCCACCGGGACGCCGAGTGGATGCGGCCGTTGTATGAGTTGCTCGGCGTTTCCGTCGGGATCGTGCAAACGCCCGATGATCAAGCCTCGCGGCGCAAGTCGTATGCCGCGGCGATCACTTACGGGACAGCCAAAGAATTTGGTTTTGACTTCTTGCGCGACCGCCTGCTGATGCGGGCCCAAAACCGTTTGGAAACCGAAATGCTCGGCGACGGCGGTGGCGGCTTTAGCAACGCCGGTGACTCAATTGTCATGCGTGGGATGCACTACTGCTTGGTCGACGAAGCCGACAGCATTCTGATCGACGAAGCTCGCACGCCACTGATCATCGGCTCGATCGAGGACAACGTCCGCGACCAGATCGTGCAGACCTACCGCTGGGCCGCGGAAGTTGCGCCGCAGTTCGTCCTGGACGAGCATTACTACATCGATGATGATTCCAAACGCTACGAGTTGACCGCGCGGGGCCGGCAAAAGGTCCGTTCGCTGCCGAAGGTGGACCTGGTGCGGACGATCGGCTTGGTCGACCTGTACGAGTTCATCGAACGCTCCGTCAAGGTGCATCGCGAGTTCATCCTCAACCGGCAGTACGTCGTGCGTCCCGGCGAACGGGGCGCTCCCGAAATCGTGATTGTGGACGAGTTCACCGGTCGGCTCGCCGAGGGCCGCAAGTGGCGTGACGGCATCCACCAAGCGATCGAAGCGAAGGAAGGGCTGGAGATCAGCGTGCCGACCGGGCAGGCGGCGCGGATCACCATTCAGGATCTGTTTCTCCGTTACCCGCACTTGGCCGGCATGACCGGGACGGCCGCCAACAGCGCCCGCGAGCTGAAAAAGATCTACCGCACGCCGGTGTTTCGCGTACCGACCAACCGCCCGCCGCAGCGGCAGCGGCTGCCCGACCGCGTCTACGGCACGGCGGACGAAAAGTTTCGCGGTATCGTTCGCGAGGTCGTTGAAATCCACGCCACCGGCCGCCCCATCCTGGTCGGCACCCGCTCGATTGACAAGAGCGAGATCCTTTCACGACTGCTGGACGAAGCCGGTATCGCGCATGAAGTGCTCAACGCCAACAAGGTCGCCGAGGAAGCCGAAATCGTGGCGCGGGCCGGCCTGCACGGCAAAGTGACCGTCGCGACCAACATGGCCGGCCGCGGAACCGACATCAAGCTGGCGGGCGAAGTTGAACGCCTCGGCGGGATGCATGTCATCTGCTCGGAACTGCACGACGCGGCCCGCATCGACCGCCAGTTGATCGGCCGCTGCGGCCGCCAAGGCGACCGCGGGTCCTATCGCCAATACCTGTCGCTGGACGACGAGATCCTCAAGAACGGCTTCGGTCCCGACAAAAGTGAAAAGTTCAAGGCAAAAGGTTTAGCGACGCCAGGGGCCATGGATCGCTACGCGTCGCTGTTCGTCAAGGCGCAAAGCAAAGTCGAACGCAAGCACTTTCGCGACCGCATGGTGCTGCTGCACCATGAGAAAGAACGCAAGAAAATGCAGCGCGAGATCGGCCAGGATCCCTATCTCGATACGCCGGACTGAGGACTAATTGCCCGGCTACTTAGCTGGATTTGCTCTCGTGCTCGTACTCGAAAGAGCGCAAACATGACGGAAGCAAAACTCAGCCCCGGCTCGACCCTCGATCCGGTACTCGAGATCCGTTACTCGACGAAATCCAGGATCTAACGGTCGAGTACGAGTACCGCTGCGCTGCGTACGAACTCACTGAGGACAAGTATTTACAGACTTACCGCTAGCCCAACTACTTCACGAAGCGGCTGGACCGGTATTCCACGTACCGGATGTGGCCCCGACGCCCGGCATCGCGAGCGTCATCGGCGCCCGATACCGCTGCACCTCGGCCGACTCTCGGGCCTGCTCAACCGCCGCTTCCAGGGCCAACAGCGACTTGCGCCGCTCATAGGGCGAGCTGCCCTCATCGGCGGTGACGACCAAGATCGTGTCCTCAGGCGCTGCCTTGGCGACCGCCCACTGGACCGCGCCGATCGGATCGGTGATCAGCCGAGCCAAAGCGACATTCTTGAATCCGTCGAGCACCGCATGCGCCGACCGGAGGAACGTCGGTTTGGCCGTGAACGTCGACGTCAACACGATTCGCTGCGAAAATCGCTCGATCAGTTGCCCGCTGCGGGCCAGTTGATGCTCGATCTGCTGGATCTCGTCCTCTGCCTCGGCCGGGCGCGAGCCGAGCGTCAACAGGCACCAGAGCTTGCCGCGCGCCGGTTGCTGTTGGCGCAGTGTCCGCAAGGTCATGGCCAGTTGTTCGGGGGTGTTGGCTGCGTCGATCACCACCGCCGCGGTGTCATAACTGCTGAGCCGCTGCATCCGTCCGGGAATCATCGGTAAACGGCTGATCGCCGCGATCGCCTCAGTCAGCGGTGTGTCGAGCAACCGGCCGACGGCCACCGCCGCCAAGCTATTCATCGCCATCGCTTCGCCGCAGTGCACGGTTTCCATCGCTGCGGTTTCATCGCCGCAGGTGACCATCAACGTCGTTGTGCCCGGTTGCTGATCAAACAGTTTGGCCGAAATGTCGGCATCGCGGCGGAGCCCGTAAGACAGCCGCCTCAGGCCGCTCTCTTCGACCCGCTGCACGAGTTTCGGTTGATCGGCCGGTAAAATCACCACCGCGTCACCCTTGGTCTGCTCCAGTGCGATCGCCAGGGGATCAGGACCGAAATGCTGACACATCGACCGGCTGCCGGAGGCGGCGTAGGTTCCCGTGACGACGAGCAGGTCCAGCTTCAGCGCGCCACATGCTCCCGACTCGCTGCCGTTCATTTCGATCACCACGGCGCCGCAGCCCGCGTCGCGCGCTTCGGCCAGCCGCGAGATCAACTCCAGCCCACACGGCGCATCGCCAGCCGGAGTCGACTGCACGATCCCATCGCTGCTGCCCAGGCCGGTTTCGTAGGCCGTGCGAATTCCGATCTTCTTCAGCAGCCCGGCAACCAGCAGCGCCGTCGACGTTTTACCGCCCTCGCCAACGATGCCGATCGTCAACATTTCCGCCGTTGGATCGCTGAGCAGCATGCTCGCAATCCGGCACGCGGCTTCCTGCACATCGCCCACCACCGCTTGCGGCAGCGGGCAGGGGAGCAACTGTTCGGTCAGAATCGCTCCCGCGCCGCGGGCCAGCGCCGCCGCGGCAAACGTGACCGGATCATTCGTGCCGGTTTGGAAACAGACTAGGTCGCCGGGCAAGGCCTCGTCGACGCATGCTGCCAATCGCTGGACCACGATGTCTTGGCACTGAAAGAACTTTACCAACGGCAAGTTCTGTTTGACCGAGACGGCAAGCTGGGAATCTGATTCACCGCTCGGGTGGGAAACACCCGTGTCGGAGCCATTTCGTCCAGCCGAATTCGCCCTTGCCCGCATCGCAGCCTCCTTGCCGTTGGGGAAATCGAGTCGATTGAGTTCGCAGTGCTGACTGCGTCACTCAGCCGTGTGCGTTCCTCGCACACCGTTGCCGATCGCGCACTCCGCCACCTGTGCGGAGTTTGGTTTCGACGCGGCCCATTGTTCCGATCACCGCTGCGGAGTCAAGGCGAACTTGGGAAACGACTCGGTCGAAAGCCGTGTCGTAGGATCGCCGGTCTCCCGCTTATGCCGCCATTCGCCGGCGTTCTTCCAGACTGCGGTGCCCCGGCTGGATCGCCGCTTCGGACCAACCGAGTTGATTCAGCAATTCGTCGGCGGCGCGGACGATGCCTCCCGGGCTGCCCTGTTCCGCCCGCAGTTCCTCCATCTGCGTCAACAAGGTCTGGTAATAAAACTCGTCCTGCAGCATCGCTTCGACGCTGTCGCTGAGGAACTGAATCGCCGGCTCCGGGCGACCGACCGAGACCATTTCAGGGAAAATCGTTCGTTTGGCCATCAGGTTGACCAGCGTGATGCTGTCCACCTTGACCATCATCCGGGCGTAGGTGTGCAGGATGCGACCGACGCGGTAGATCACGGCTGCGGGAGTGCCACGCGCGAGCATTTCCAAGCTGACCGAGCCGCTGACCATCATCGCACAGCGGCTGGCTTCGATGATCTCGCTCGTCTTGCCGACGTACAGATCGATCGGCAGGCGGCGATCTTCGGCCGTCATTTGACTGCGGCACCACAATCCATGGGCGTCCTTAAATGCGGCGACCAGAAACCGGGTGTCGGGATGTTTGCGCGCCAAACGCCGAATCGCTGCGAGCATCAGTGGGAAATTGCGTTTGACCTCGTGGTTGCGCGAACCGGGCAGCACCGCGACCAAGCGGTCGCCTGCAGCACAACGATCTTGCAGTCGGTCGAGCAACACGTGATCCAGCGGTTGTTCGGCGACCGCATCGAAAAACGGATGGCCGACATAGCTGTTGGGCACGCCGTGATCGTCGTACCACTGCTGCTCCAGTTTCAGCACCGACAACACGTGGTCGACCGAACGCCGCATCTTCCGCACCCGCCAACCGCCCCAAGCCCACAACTGCGGTGGCAGGTAATAATGCACCGGCAAGCCATAACGTTTGGCTCGTTTGGCGATGTGCCAGTTGAATCCGGGAAAATCGACCAATAGCACGCCATCGACCGCGCCGCTGCGGAACACGTCTTCGGCCGCATCGGCCAAGCGAAAGAACTCGCGCAGTTTGGGCAGCACTTCCACTAGTCCGACGACGGCCATCTGCGTCAGGTCATGGTCGAGGTGGCAGCCGCTCTGCTGCATCGCGGGTCCACCGAAGCCACGGAACCGCAGCCGACCGTCGCGGCGGCGGAGTTGCTCGATCAGTTTCGCCGTGTGATGATCACCGCTGGGTTCGCCAACGGACAGAAAAAGCGTTTTAGTCATGGCTGACGTTTAGCCGCCTGCGCCGCCGGACGTCAAGAGAATCGGCGAAAAAGCCGGCCCGCATGCCCTTTCGCTGCCGATCTGGAAGCGATATCATCGCAGGCCCGATGGACTGCCGGACACGTCTCTGATTTTCGTGATTGCGATTCTGAAATGACCAAAGCCAAAGCTAAAACCAAAATCAAAACCCATAAGGCAACCAAGAAACGCTTCCGGTTGTCGGCTACTGGCAAGGCGATGCACCGGCACGCAGGCACCAGCCACTTGGCGACCGGATTGTCGAAGAAACGCCGTCGCAACCTGCGTGGCACCACCTCGGTCCATCCGTGCATGGAACCGACGATCCAAGCAGCCTTGAATGGGTACAGCAGCTAATCCTGCTCAGTTCTTTTTTCTCTCCCTCGTGCAAGTCACATGGGCAACAACGTCCGCACCGGCTAGAGGCCTGGGTGTGGAGGCCTGATTGTGACAAAGCGCAATTTCGGTTGGAGTTTGATCACCGATGCGTACTACCATTGGACACGCCCGACGTCAGTCCAAAAAACGTCTGTTTAAAGCTGCCAAGGGTTTCCGCGGTGCACGTAGCAAAAAGCTGCGAACCGTTAAGGAAACGCTGCTGCGAGCTGGCGCGTTTGCGTTCCGCGACCGCCGCACCAAGAAGCGCGAGTTCCGCAAGCTGTGGATCATCCGCATCAACGCCGCCGTCCAGCAGCACGACATGCGTTACAGCGAGTTCATGCACGGCCTGCGGCTCAGCGGCTTGGAACTGGATCGCAAGACGCTGTCCGAAATGGCGATCCATGATCCCGAAGGCTTCCGCACCGTCGTCGACCAGGTTAAGGGTGCGTTGATCGCCAAGCCGGTTCCGGCCGAGGCCAGCGTTTAAGTTTGACGGTCTGCCGCGATGTCGCTTGATCAATTCCTCGGAAGAGTGAACGAACTGGAGTCCGAAGCCACCGCGGCGATCGCAGCGGTGGCCGATTCACAGCAGCTTGAAACGGTGCGCGTTCGCTTTCTCGGCGCCAAAAACGGCGTGCTGAAGGAAGTTGAAAAACTCTTTGGCACCGTCCAGCCAAGCGACAAACGCGTCGCGGGCAAACGCCTCAACGAAGTCAAACAGACGCTGTTGCAGTCGTTTGAGTCCGCGAAGGAATCGCTCCTCAGCGGCCCGGCCCGGCGCACTGGGCCAGCGCCCGATCCGACTCTGCCAGGCACGCCGATGCGTCTGGGACACCTGCACCCGGTGACCCAGACGATCGAGCACCTTAAAGAGATCATGGGGCGAATGGGCTTCACGACCGCTGAAGGCCCCGAGGTCGAAGACCCGTGGCACAACTTCGTTGCGCTCAACATCCCCGAAGATCATCCGGCCCGCGACCCGCTGGATAATTTCTATCTGGCCACGGCAGGAGCAACCGCCGGTGCCGAAGGGACGCGGCTGCTGCGCTCGCAAACCAGCACGGTGCAAATCCGCGTGATGGAGTCGACGACTCCGCCGGTGCGGATCATCTCGCTCGGACGGGTTTACCGGCCCGACGCACCGGATGCGACCCACTTCCCGATGTTTCACCAAATGGAAGGGTTGCTGATCGACACCGAGGTGACGATGGCAAACCTGAAAACGGTGCTGCGGGTGTTCGCCAATAACTACCTCGGCGGCGATGTCGAAATCCGTTTTCGGCCCTCGTTCTTTCCGTTCACTGAACCGAGCGTCGAAGTTGACTTTCTCTGGGACGGCAACTGGATCGAGTTCGGTGGAGCCGGCATGGTCGATCCGGCCGTGCTGACGGCGGTCGGTTATGATCCTGAGCAGTACAGCGGATTCGCTTTTGGCTTGGGCGTTGAGCGGCTTTGCATGCGCCGGCACGAGATCACCGACATCCGCGATCTGTTCAGCGGCGACGTGCGGTTCCTGCGTCAGTTCTAAACGCGACTCTCTGAATCTGGCTCTTCAAGCACTTCCATCGCCCTTCTTTCGCGAAGCCCTCGATCATGCTCGTTTCTTGGAAATGGCTGTCTCGCTACGTTGATCTGCCGATGCCGTTGGCGGAACTCGAACAACGCCTGGCGCTGTCGGGGCTCAACCATGAATCGACCAGCAGTGTCGGTGACGACTTCGTAATCGACCTGGAAGTGACCAGCAATCGTGGCGATTGCCTCGGCCATATCGGCGTCGCCCGTGAAGTGGCGGTGCTCTATGACCTGCCGCTGCGCACGCCGATCGTCGATTTGGCCAGCGGCCGCGACGACATCAGCTTGCTGACTTCGGTCAGCAACGAGTTTCCCGAAGCCTGTTCACGCTACACCGCTCGGCTGATTCAGGGCGTCAAGGTCGGCCCCAGTCCGCAGTGGCTCAGCGCCTCGCTGCAAAGCGTCGGGATCAATTCGATCAACAACGTCGTCGACGCGACCAACTACGTGATGCTCGAGTGCGGCCAACCGCTGCATGCGTTCGACTTTGATGCATTGGACGGTAGGCGAATCGTGGTTCGCCGCGCCCGCGAAGGCGAAACGATCGAAGCGATCGACCACCGCTCGTACACGCTCGACCCGGCGATGTGCGTGATCGCCGACGCGTCCCACGCTGTCGCCGTCGCCGGCGTGATGGGCGGAGCGGCCAGCGAAGTCACTGAGCAAACCGCCAACCTGCTGATCGAGGCAGCCGTGTTTGCGCCGCTGTCGGTACGGCGGACAGCTCGTAAACTCAAACTGTTCAGCCCTTCCTCGTTTCGTTTCGAGCGGCGTGTCGATCTCCAGCGCGTCGACTGGGCGAGTCGGCGAGTGTGCGAACTGATCCTCAACAGCGGCGGCGGCGAAGTCGTCGCCGGTGTCATCGACACCGCGCCACAGTCACCACAAGCCGCTCCTGTCGTGCTGCGGTTTTCTCAGCTCAAGCGGTTGCTGGGCATCGAAATCGATCGTGATGAAGTGCTCCGCATCCTCTCGGCGCTCGGTTGTCAGCAGGTCGGTGAAGCCGCTGGACGAGTGGAGTTGCAGACGCCCTCGTGGCGGCATGATCTGACCCGCGAGGTTGATCTGATCGAGGAAGTGGCCCGGATTCACGGCTACGACAAAATCCCTGAAGATCACCCGATTCCGGTTGTCGCCAGTGCCAAACGACCGTTCGATGTGGCGGTCGAGAAGATCCGCGGCGTGCTGGTCGCCGCCGGAATCAGTGAAGCGATGACGCCGAGCATCGTCACCGACAAGCTCGACGCAATGGTCAGCCCGTGGACGCAAACGCCGGCTCTGGCGACCGAGGTGCCGATGCTCGAAGGGGCCCGCAAGCTGCGCCGCTCCTTGCTACCGAGCCTGCTGCAGAGCCGCGCCAGCAACTGGTCCGCCTCGAGCACTCACGCCGACCTGTTCGAAATCGCCCACGTCTACCTGCCCGGCAAGAATGCCGATGACTTGCCGACCGAGCAGTACACGCTGGGAATCGTCTCCGGCCTCGATTTTTATACGCTCAAAGGCGTGCTCGATGAACTCGCGGCGCGACTCGGTCTTCCCTCGCCGCTGGCAATTGAATCGACACCGATCGATGGGCTCGACGACGACTGGTCGGTCCAGATTCGCGGTGCAGACCAGACCATTGGCTACCTCAGCGTGTTGCACCCGCGGCTAACGAAAGAGCTAAAATTGCCAGGCGAGGTCACGTTGGCCGAACTGTCGCTCGGAGCGCTGTTGCAAGCGGCGAAGCTCGTGCCCACGCAGCGGTCGGTCAGCACCTTCCCATCGATTCAGCGCGATCTAAATCTGATCGTCGACGAGTCGGTACAGTGGGCGAGTTTGGAACACGCCGTCCGCGCCGCGGTCGGTACCGAGCTCGCCGCGGTGACCTATAAGGAAACCTACCGTAATCCGGGCAAAGACGGCCCCGATCGCAAGCGGATTCTGTTGGCTGTCGAGCTACAAAAATCCGACGCCACGCTGACCGGCACCGAAGCCGACGCCATGGTCGCCAGCATCCTGGCCAATTGCGAGCAAGCCGTCGGCGCCAAGCTGCTCAGCTAACCCAGCATCGCCGACCACGCAGAGTCGCCGACCGCTCCGCCGGTCGGTACTGCCTCCCCGGACACTCACACAGACACTCGGATAATGTAAGACCGCGTCGATAGCGGCTTGACCCAAGAGCTTCCTAGTGGCAGCCGATCGGGTACACTGGCGGCAGTGGAGGGTTTACGAGCATGGCACAAACCGAGTTGCTGTTGACGATTCAGTCGCTACCTGCCGAGGAGCAGTACAAGCTTGCTTCCACGGTGCTGGAGGGCCTCGGGCGTTCAGGCCGTCTTCCGCTGAGCGAGGAGGCAAGGCGACTGCTGGATCAGCGGCTTGATGCAGCGGACAGGTTCCCTGAACAGTTGATCGCCGCTGACAAAGTCTTTGATGAACTGACGGACCATTGATGCCGTCAATGGTCTTTTTCACCCCTGCCGCCAAACAGGACCTCGCGACTGGTACAGGAATAACGAATGGTCAAAATTGATCGAATCACATTGGATCCGGCTGTAATGGGCGGTAAACCAAGCATTCGTGGTATGCGTTTAACCGTTGCCACAGTCCTCGGACTACTTGCCGTTGGACGGTCGCGTGACGAGATCTTGAAGGCGTACCCTTACCTTGAACCAGAAGACATTGATCAATGTCTGGCCTATGCGGCCTGGCGCATGGAGGAACGTGACGTACCCCTGGCGACTGCATGAGCATCCAGATTCTGATCGATATGAATCTGTCACCCACATGGGTTGATGAGCTTGTAAAGCACGGTTGGGCTTCGACGCATTGGTCAACGGTAGGGAATCCGAAAGCTGCAGATCGGGAAATCATGCAGTGGGCTCGTAATAACGATTATGTAATATTCACCCACGACTTGGACTTTGGGACCATGCTGGCGTTGACGCACGCGTCTGGACCCAGCGTTCTACAAATGCGTGGCCAGGACGTTTTACCTGATCACATGGCTCCAATTGTCTTGGCTGCCCTAAATCAACACGTCGCCGATCTGGCTAATGGTGCTCTGGTGGTGGTCGATGAATCAAGATCACGAGTAAGAGTACTGCCACTTTGATTTGACTTGTACCTACCGGCGCCCGTGAGATCGGTACTCTTTGCTTGAATGGATATTGACTCAATATGCTGATTGCTCGCCGTAGCTACTGTAAGTTAAGATAGTCGTCGTCAGTGGCGACTGCGGGGCGAGAATGCTCCCCTATTGCTAAACGTCGTTCGACGATCCGGTCCTTTAACTAACGGTTCACCCATGAAGAGCAATCAAGCAACACGACGGGCGTTTTTGAAGTCCACGACGGCGGCAGCCGTGGCGAGCGGCTTTGTTCCCTACGTGAGCTCCAGCGCCGAAGCGTTTCAAAATGAGGCCAAGAACGACCGGCCGCGGATCGGCTGCATCGGCGTCGGCAGCATGGGGACCGGCGACGCACATGGGCACAGCGGCTTTGGCGATATCCTCGCGGTCTGTGATGTCGATTCCCGGCACGCCGAGCGCGCCAAACACGACAAGCGGATCGGCAAGGGCAAAGCGGACAGCTATGCGGACTACCGCAAAGTGCTCGACCGGAATGACATCGACGTGGTCAGCATCGTCACGCCCGATCACTGGCATGTGAAGATCGCCATCGAAGCGCTGCAAGCCGGCAAGCACGTGTTCTGCCAGAAGCCGCTGACGCTGACGCTCGAAGAAAATCAGTTGGTCCGCAACGCCTGCAAGCAGCATCCGGATAAGGTGTTTTTCATCGGCACCCAGCAGCGCAGCGACAAAGACCGTTTCCTCCGCGCGGTGAACATGGTGCAAAAAGGACTGCTCGGGGACATCCAAAGAATCACCTGCGGCATCGACGGCGGTGACGTTGGCGGCCCCTTCAACACCGCTGAGCCACCCAAGGAGCTGGATTGGGACATGTGGCTCGGCCAAGCCCCCAAAGTCGATTACATTCCGCAGCGTGGCCACTACCAGTTCCGCTGGTGGTATGAGTATTCCGGCGGCAAGTTCACCGACTGGGGTGCCCACCACATCGACATTGCGCTCTGGGCGCTGGAACAGGATCAAGAGGGAACCGGGCCGGTCGAATTCGACGGCAGCGATGCCAAGCACCCCGTGCCATTTGCCGATGGCTACCCGACCGTCGACAACCACTACAACACGGCCCATGACTACGCCGTCTCATGCAAGTTCGCTCAGGGACCGGAGTTGATCGTGACCAGCCGCGGCGACAACGGGCTGCTCATCGAAGGGAGCAAGGGGCGGGTTTTCGTCAGCCGTGGCAAGATCGCCGGACTGCCGATCGAACAGAACTGGGACGAAGGCAAGTTCGGCCAAGAGGACTTGGAGCGGCTCTACCGCGGCAAACCGTTTGAAGGCCACAAGCAGAACTTCTATCGCTGCATCCGCGAAGGCGGGCTGCCGGTTTCCGACGTCTACAGCCACGTGCAGTCGATGAACGTTTGCCACCTGAGCGCCATCGCCGCGCGGCTAGGCCGGAGAATCCAATGGGATCCCAAGTCAGAGCAGATCGTCGGTGATGAACAAGCCGCCAAGTTCTTCGCCCGCGAGCAGCGTCAGGGGTTTGAAATCCCGCGGGTGTAAACTGCTGAAAATGAGCTGCGGGGCTGAATCTTAGATTCAGTAAGACTCGGCCCTACCGCGTTACGGTCCGGTTTTCACGAAACGTGAGCCGACTTGATGATCGTCCTTTTGCCGGTCGCTCTCTTCTTTCTCGCGTCGTTTCTACTGACCCGGCGGTGGTACATTCGCGCCGCCTCGGTGCCAGGTTTGTTCTTGGGAGCGATCGTTCAGCCACTACTGACAGCGGTATTGTTTTTCACAGGAATGGATCTGATCGGACAAGCACGAACTGGTGCACCGAGCGTTGGATTCGGCTCCATCTTTCTGTTAGCCACCCTCTTTTGCGGATTGATTGCAACCCCCATGGCGTTACTGAGTTGCATCGATCCAGTCAAACGCATACGAGCCCGTCAACGTGGTCACTATGAGGCCGCTCAAGACAATGGCTTTGCCGTCTTGATGATGGCAGGCATTATTTCTCTCGCCTGTGCGATGCTTGCGATTGTGACGGTTTACCAGTTGTTCGAACTCAACGGTTGAAGACTGATGACGGTGATGTCGGCGGCTCATTACCCCTCCCCCCTCTAAATCCTGCCTCAATTAATCGTCCATCACCGACGGCTTATTCAGTCGCTGGAGTGTCTGTGTGTCGCGTTTGCCAGCGAAATAGGTGTCGATCAACTGCTCAAACACGGCGCCTCCGGGGACTTGCCCCTCGGCGGCGGCTCGGGCGAATAGGGTGGCGGACGAATGCAGCTTGAGATCATCCGGTGAACCGAAGATCTGGTGTGCGGAGCGTCCTTTGACGTCGAGCACAGCCTGAGCGACCTCGATCAACCGCGGGCCGAGCACCGGATGCTGCAGATACGCCTTCGCTTCTGCGAGATCTCGGATGGCGTACCGCTGAGCCATGCTGCTATGGCCGAGCCCGGCCAACTGCGGAAAGATGTACCACATCCAGTGTGACCGCTTTTGCCCGCTGCGAAGCTCTTGCAACGCCCGCTGGTAATCCTGTTCCTGTGCCTGCACAAAGCGGTCGAGGTTAAATGGATCGTGGGATGCCGTCATGTGGGTGACCGTGCGAAATCAAGGGACGCCCCGAGCGTGATGAAAAACGGTTTTCCTAGTCTAGCGCTCTCGGGGTAAAATCCAATTATGACACCCCGCTACATCGCTTCTGACACCATTCGCACGGCGTTCTCGCGGGCCATGTCCGCGATGTATCGGCAGGAGGTGCCGCAATACGGGACGCTGTTGGAGCTGGTCGCCGAGATCAACGCTCGCGTGCTCCGCGATGATCCCGCGCTGGCGGCCCGGCTGAGCGAGAGCGATCAACTTAACCGGATTTCCGAGGAGCGACACGGTGCCATCCGCTTGGGCACCGCGGATGAACTGGCGATGATTCGCCGCCTGTTCGCGGTGATGGGAATGGTGCCGGTCGGCTATTACGATCTGAGTGAAGCCGGCATTCCGGTCCACAGCACCGCTTTTCGGCCGGTGACGGAACAGGCTCTGCGGCGCAACCCGTTCCGCGTGTTCACGTCGCTGCTGCGGCTCGACTTGATCGCGGATGCCCACCTGCGTGCAGACGCGGAGGAACGGTTATCGCGCCGCGATATCTTCACGCCCGGTCTCCGCCGGCTGATCGACCGCCACGAATCGCAGGGCGGCCTCAATGCGGAAGATGCGGAGCAATTCGTCGAGGAGGCGTTGGAGACGTTCCGTTGGCACCACGAAGCGACGGTCGACCACGGCACCTACCTGCGTTTTCTGCAAACGCATCGCTTGATCGCCGACGTGGTCTGCTTTCGCGGACCGCACGTCAATCACCTGACGCCGCGGACGCTCGACATCGATGCGGTGCAACGTGAAATGCCGGTCCGTGGCATTGTTCCCAAAGCGGTGATCGAAGGACCTCCGAGTCGCCGCTGCCCGATTTTGTTACGACAAACGAGTTTTAAAGCGTTGCAAGAACGCGTGAACTTTCTTGATGGCGACGGGCAACAGCGACTTGGCAGCCATACCGCTCGCTTTGGTGAAATCGAGCAACGTGGTGTCGCGCTGACTCCGGCTGGCCGGGCTTTATATGACCGTCTGTTGGCTGAAGTCCGCGATGCGATCATTCCTCATGATGATGGCAGTAATGCTGAGGCTTATCAGACGACGTTAGCAGCCGTTTTTGCGCAGCTTCCCGACGACTGGGAAACCTTGCGACGGGAACGGCTGGCTTATTTCTCTTATCGCTATGCCATCCCTGGCGTGCACCGCGCTACCGGTCACCTTGAACCGGACTCACTCGAAGAGTTGATCGCGGATGGGATCGTGGTCGCTGAGCCGATCACGTATGAGGATTTTCTCCCGGTCAGCGCTGCCGGAATTTTTCAGTCGAACCTCGGCGACGACGCTCGCCAAGAGGTCGGGCAGAACGCCAATCAAGCCGCGCTGGAACGCGACCTCGGCGTCCCCGTGGCCGATCCGTTTGCCGTCTATGAGCAGATGGAACAAGCATCTCTGGCAAGTCTGATCTAAGTGGCCGGACACAAGTGGTTTGTCATAAATGACTTCATTCAGCACGATTCCGACCGGGTGGAGAGAACCGGTTCATGGAACAAACTTGTGTCCGGGTGCTTAATCGATTGGTCCTGCGCGGTTTGCCGTTGCCGATCCTGCTAGATTAGGGCTTGCGGATCGGCGCGGCGCCGTCCGGGTCACTTCAGACGCGCTTCCAAAACAGAGAGGATGCATGAGGCGAGCTAACACACTGATGGCTTGGATCCTCGGATTCATCTTAGCGAGCCCAGCCTTCCCCACTGCTGCTGAAGATCCAGCTTTTGGAAGCAAGCCGAACATCGTATTCCTCTTCAGTGACGACCAGTCCTATCAGACGATTGCTGCACACGGATTTGATGAGGTTCAAACACCGAATCTCGATCGGCTGGCGCGGGCAGGTACTACTTTTTCACATGCTTACAACATGGGCTCGTGGAGCGGCGCGGTGTGCATCGCCAGCCGGATGATGCTCAACAGCCGCTCGGTCTGGCGGGCGCAGCGCACGCATGCCGCCGGCGATGCTACGCGGCCAGCCGAGTCGTTACCCGGCGATTTACGGCAGTTACCTGCAACTGCAGCGGTGCATCCGCACGCGGCACCACAAGCTGATGCTGTATCCGAAGGCTGGGGTCGTGCGGTTGTTCGATCTCCAGAACGATCCTGACGAGCGTCAGGATCTGGCCGATCAGCCGTCCCGCCAACCGCTGATCCGCAAGCTGTTTGCCCAGTTGCTCGAATTGCAGCGACAATTCGACGACCCGCTCGACCTGACAGCGGTGTTTCCTGAGCTGATCGAAAATTGATCGAGCCGGCATTGTTGGAACACGCTTCGCAGAGTGAGGCCACTGCATTTGCTGTGCGGTGGCGAGCTCCCCGCGGTGTCGACAGCCTGCTTTGACAAGTGCCTGACATTTTCGGTTTTCAGTTCGGTTTAAGGACCTCCAGCATGTTCAAATCGTTCCTCATCCCACTCGGTTTGTCAGTGTGGCTCCTCAGTGCGGTCGTCGGCTGCACGGATCGCGACGCTGGACAATCAGTAGCACCTGGAGAATCTTCATCGGGTCGAACCAGCCATACTGGAGCTCCAGGTACCGAGTTCAATCCTTATGATCAACAGCCCAACCAAACCGCAGTCGACAACAACTAAGTTTCACCATGTCAGCCGGCATTGGGTTCACCCATTGGCAGAGTTTGGCTCCCGCCTCAGCATGCGGCGAACGTACACCCAGGGATTGATCTCCAGATGATGGCGCCAAGCGTCGAACACAACGGCCAGCACGATCACGGCGCCGGTGATCAAGCGTTTAAACGGTTCCGTCGCGCCGACCTGTGCCAGCCCGGTCTGCAAAATGGCGATGATCAGCACGCCTAAAAACGTGCGGGTGACCGAGCCGCGTCCGCCCATCAGGCTGGTACCGCCGATCACGACCGCTGCGATCGCCGCGAGTTCCAAGCCAACTCCGGCGTTCGGATCGGCGGAAGCTAATCGGGCGGTGTGAAACACGCCGCCCAGCGCGGCGCAGAAACCGGAGAGCGCAAACACAATGATCCGCGTCGGTCGCGAGTCGATGCCCGACATTTTGACCGCTTGTTCATTGGCTCCGATCGCTACACAGTAGCGGCCAAACACCATTTGGTTGAGGACGAACTGACCGATGAGCACAACGATCACCGCGATCACAAACGCTGTCGAGATACCGAAGCCCGGCAGCGGCATGGCCAGCGGCTCGACCGCGGCGCCGATGTATTTGGTCTGCGAATGGGTCACCAAGTAACCGCCGCCACGAGCGATCTCCAGCATTCCAAGCGTCACGATGAACGAGGGAATACCGGCTCCGACGATCACGAGCCCGTTGGCCAGTCCGCACAATACCCCTGCGAGGAGACAAGCGAGCGCCGCGGCCCACAGCGGCCACTGCCAATCGACCATCGCCACGCCGAGCACCGCGGCACTTAGCGCCAGCACCGATCCGACTGAAAGATCGATCCCGCCGATCACCAGCACAAACGTCATCCCGACCGCAACGAGCGTCAGGTCAGGAATTTGATTGGCAATGGTGGTCGCCGTGCGAACATTGAAAAAACGTTCGCTCAGACTGCTGAAGATCAACACCAACACCCCAATCACCAGCAGCATGCCGATGTACTCGAGCATGCCCGTGATCCACCGGCGGCGCTCTGCGTCAGGCAGCGGCGCGGGCGGTTGAGAGTTTTCGCTGACCATCAAACGGGCACTCCTGGGCCGGTAGCAGCCTGTTGCAAGTAGCCTGCGAACGCCGCCGCCATGATTGCTTCCTGCGACCACCGGCCGCGCACAAACTCGGCCGTCACGTGCCCAGCGGACAGCACTAGAATTCGATCACACACGTCCATCAGTTCTTGCAAATCACTGGAAACGATTACTAACGCTTTGCCGCACGCTGCCAATTCATCGATTTTGCGGTAAAGCTGTCGCCGCGCGCCGATATCGATCCCGCGAGTCGGCTCGTCCAGGAGCAAAATATCTGCGTCGCGCAGCAGCCACTTCGCCACCACCACTTTCTGTTGATTACCGCCGCTGAGTTGCTCCACGGGCTGCTCCACCGACTCGCATTTCGTGCTCAGCTCGGTCGCCAACCGATTTGCTTCAGCAATTTCCTGTAACTGATCGAGCCGGCCCAGTGGACGGCGAAAACGCGTGGGGGATGCGAGACTGGTGTTGATGCGGACCGACTTGGTCAGCATCAGCCCGTCCTGTTTGCGATCTTCTGTCACCATCGCTAAACCCGCTGCCACGGCTTGTCGTGGGTGACTAAACCGCCGCGGACGCCCACCTTTGCCGATTCGCAGTTCGCCTGAGTCGGCCTGGTCGGCGCCAAAGATCGCGCGCAGCAACTCCGTGCGTCCGGAGCCGATCAGTCCGGCGATACCCAGCCGCTCGCCTGCGTGTACGGTGAAGCTGACGTCATGAAAAGCCGGCGCGCGGCTCAGCGACTTCACCTGCAGCGCTGGGCCTGCGAGACATGAACGATGGCTTCGCGCCTCATCAGCCGCGTCGCCGACCATTTGACGAACCATTTCAGCCACGCTCAACTGCGCGACCGGCGACGTCGCGACGACTCGTCCGTCGCGCAGTACCGTGGCCGTGTCAGCAATAGCGCGGATCTCGTCGAGCCGATGGCTGATGTAAATCATCCCCGTCCCGGCGGCGCGCAACCGCCGAAGCTGAGTGAACAGTCGCTCGATTTCGCGGTCGGTCAGCGCTGCGGTCGGCTCGTCGAGAATCAGGATGCGGCAATCGCGCGCCAGCGCCGCCGCGATCTCCACGAGCTGCTGTTGACCGATACCGAGCGACTCCACCGGTGCCGCTGGCCGCACATCCTCCAGCCCGACGCGTTGCAGCGCTTGCTTCGCGTCGCCCTGCAGCCGCTTGTATGAGACGCAGCCCCAACGGCGTGGCAAGCGGTTTAAGAATAGATTTTCGGCGACCGTCAATCCGGCGACCAGATTGAGTTCTTGCTGCACGATCTGCACGCCGGCGCGTTCGGCATCGCGTTTGGATGCTGGGGCATAAACGCGCCCGTTCAAATGCATCTCGCCAGCAGTGGGCTGCACCAAACCGCTGATGATTTTAGAAAGTGTGCTTTTGCCTGCGCCATTGGCTCCGAGCAGGGCGCGAATCTCACCGGCCGCCAGTTGTAAGTCGACGCCACTCAAGACCGGTGAAGCGTAGTGCTTATTGATCTGGCACGCGGAGAACAGGAGTGGCGACGACCCGCCTCCGCTCACTGCAGTGTCTCCGCCGTGATCAAATCGACAGGCGTTTCTTTGTCGGCGGGTTGAGAATCACCTTTCAGCAACTGCAGTGCGTACTCGATGCCAAAGACAGCGAGCTGCGCAGCGTGCTGATCGGCCGTCGCTAAGATTTCGCCGTCACGGATCGCGCGCTGCACACCGCTGATGTTATCGAAGCCGACAATCTGTAACTCGCCGCCGCGGCCGGCGGCCTTCGTGGCGGCCAGCGCGCCGAGTGCCATGCTGTCATTGCAGGCAATGATCGCCTCGATTTGCGGATGTTCGCTGAGGATCGCTGCGGCGACTTGGTTCGCGATTCCCATCTCCCACTGGGCCGATTGTGTGGCGACAATTTCAATCTTGGCCTCACGCATCGCCTCTTCAAATCCCTGACGACGCTGCTGCGAATTGAAGGACGTCGGAATCCCTTCCAGCAGCGCCACCTGCGCGCCGGCTTGGAGGTGCTGGGCCAGGTACTGGCCAACTTGCCGTGCTCCCGCGCGATTGTCAGGGCCGACAAACGGGACCTCGGCACCAGCACTCGCCAGCACTTCGTCATCGAGTTTGTTGTCGATGTTGACGACGATCACACCCGCGGCCTGAGCTCGCTTGAGGACGGGGACGAGCGCTTTGGAATCTGCCGGTGCGATCACGATCGCATCGACCTGTTGAGCGATCATCTCTTCGACCAACGCTACCTGACGGGCCAGATCACGCTCATCCTTGATGCCGTTGACAACCAAGTCGTATTGCTCGCGATGGGCGGATTGATGTTGCTGTGCGCCGTCTGCCATCGTCGCAAAGAACTCATTGGCCAGCGATTTCATGATCAGCGCGATCCGCGGTTTGCCCGGCTCATCACGCTGTTCATTCGTATGGCTGCGGCAGCCAGGAGCGATCAAACCGATCAGCAAGATCGGCGCTGCGACGCTGATAAGGAGCAGCGATTTCAAAGGAAGTTGTTGGCTCAACATGATAGAAGGTGAGGAGATGGCTTATGAACTGAGCTTAGATTTCGCTGCGTCACTTGGTTGTTTTGGCGGCAGCTCGGCGGCCAGACGTGGGCCCTGGGCCAGGAGTTGCAGCACATCGGCGCGTGTCGGCATCGCTGGCTGTGCCCCGAGTCGTGAGGCGGCCAGCGCGCCGGCCGCGCAGCCCCAGTCGACAGCCCGGTGAACGTCACCGGTTTCAGCCAACGCCACTCCCAACCCGGCGGCAAAGGCATCACCAGCGGCCGTCGAATCGATCGCCGCAACGTCAAACGGTGACATCGCTGTGCACACGCTCGTTTCGTCGCAGAGTAACGCTCCGCGGTGGCCCATGGTGATGACGACGTGAGCAGCGCCAAGCGTCCGCAGCGCGCTCGCGGCGCGGAGCGCGTCCTCTGTGGAATCTACCGCCAGGCCGCTGATCGCCGCTGCTTCGGATTCGTTCGGGCAGAGGAAGTCGACACTGAGTAGCTCCGGTGGGAGCGAACCGGACGCCGGTGCTGGATCTAAAATTGTCAGCACGCCAAATTGGCGGGCTGCGGCAAGCGCCGCTGCAACGGTCTCCAGCGGCGTTTCCAATTGCACCAGCAACACATCGGCTGCGGCAATCACCGCTTCACAGTCCGCAATATCGCGCGGTGTCAGCCGGCCGTTGGCGCCGGGAATCACGATGATCGCGTTCTCGCCCTGGTCCTCGACAGCCACGATCGCGACACCACTGGAGCAGTTCGCTGTCTTGGTCACGTAGCGGGTGTCGATCTGTTCGCGGCGAAGGTTTTCGAGCAGTCGAGTGCCGAAGCCATCATCGCCGACGCGGCCGATGAGCGTGACGCGGGCCCCCAATCGTGACGCCGCCACTGCTTGGTTGGCCCCTTTTCCGCCAGGCAATTCGAGCAACTCGTGCCCTGCCACCGTCTGGCCCGGGCGCGGAAGCCGCTTGACGCGGGCAATCAGATCCATGTTGATCGATCCCACGACCACGACATGCACCTGGCCATCGGCACGGTCCTCTGACCGCATCATCGATTGGACCCTGCGCCCGGTGCAAAACGATCCGGCGGCTGGCTGGACAACTGCACCAGTGCTTCGCGCGTGCGAATCACCTGTTCGGAAGTGGCGATCAGGTAACGGCAGCGGCCGTCTGCGGACGGCGTGAAAACGGTCTCGCCATTGTCGGCAACTCGCACCTCTCCGCTGGGCGAAAGCTCGAAATAGCCGTGATCGGGCCGCACGCTGTGCAGCACATTGGTCAAGTCCCAAGTCGGACGGTTGTGCGGCGGTGGTTCGTACAGCCAGTACGCCTCAGGGATCGGATGGTGAGCCACATAGCCGTAATCGTTTTCGATGCTGTGCGCCGGGTAGGTGATCGCTAGGCCGATTTCAAAGCCACTGAAGATCATCGGCGTCGGCCACCCCGCGACCAGTTGCTGCGCCGCCGGAATGTCCTTCACCACGTTGTACTCCAGATGCGTTGCACCATTGATCGGTTCGAACGCGCCGGCCATCAGCGACAGCAGCCGGACCTTCCGCTTGACCAGTTCGAGACCGGGAAGCTCCGATGCTTCGTCGGCAGGCGATGCGATCAACCGCGCTAGATTCGTCGAAAATCCGACCTGGACGATCACCACGGAGCCGTCCCGCTGCGCGGCCAACGTGCGGCGGAGCAAGTCGACGGCCTCCGGTGCTTCGCTCCCCGAACGCAGATCGTGCGGGTACCGCGGTTTGCCGTCATCGTGCTGATCGGCCAGCACGGTAAACCGGCTCTGCTCGGGCGTGACCCCATCGCGGACCACGCCGATCGGGATCTCGCCGCGACCGTAAAAGGTGTTCACCGCATCGGTAAACGGAGCGCACTGATCGTGATCTTTGGTGATCGTCACCGCCAACAACTCACATTCGCCACGGCTCTGCAAGGCATGGATCACACCCAGCGCCAGCACGTCGTCGACGTCATTGCCGATATCGGTGTCGAAGATCAACTTTACCGGAGAGCGATCGGCAGCGTTCACCATCGATCCCCAAAGGGTACAGACAACAAACGGCACCAACACAAAGCGGTTCATTCACGGGCTCCCATCAGGACGTCATGCGGGGTTAAAGGCAGCGGCAAGTGCGTTAGCATAGCCGGGCTGGTCTCCAGCGCCAGCCCGCTGCAGCCAAAGTTTGGCAGCGTCAGTCCGATGCCCAGAGGCGTAGCCGGTCGAATCCCCCAGCGGAATCGAACATCGGTTTCGAGAGCACAAACGTCTGCATGATCCACATGCTGACCCCCGCCTGTGCGAAGAGAGCGATTAACCACAGCGGATGAACTGGCATATCGCCCAGCCACTGACCGCCCCTGGGCAGCGTCCGATTGGGCGCGTCAGACAGCCAAACGAAGCCGAAATAGCACGCCGCGGTGACTGGCCACACCAGGATTCCAGCATCGATTCCCAGCCCTTCGCGACCCAAGCGTTCGATATCATCCCACCGCACTGCGCCGTTGAAATGGATCGCTTCATCTATAGGTATCAGCCGGCGGATCAAGCGGTGCTGCGGGTGCGTCTGGATTTGAGTTAGAGCTTGTCACACGCGCCGCCTTCAGGTGGTGTTCAGGAGCTACAATGTGCCGCAAGCCAGGTCGGGTCGACACCGCATCCATTTTACGAAACGCCGTTTCCCCGTGCGCCGCGAGATTTAAAAGATGCCCCCACGCCAAGTTCGCAGCTTAACACCTGTTCCCGCCGTGTTCGCCATCGCTGCGGCGATTTTAATTGCGATTCCTCGCGTGCGCTGCCAGGAGCCTGAAACCGACTACCGTCCTGCACTGCAGAAATTACAAGACGCGATCACCTATGAAGTCGAACAAAAACAGTTGCCCGCATTTTCCATCGCTCTGGTCGATGGAGAGCATACCGTCTGGGCGGACGGATTCGGGTATCAAGACGCCGCTCAACAGGTGCCGGCAACGGCAAACACCATTTATCGCGTCGGCTCGGTCTCAAAACTGTTTACTGATATCGCGGTGATGCAAGCTGTCGAGGGAGGGAAACTCGACCTCAACGCGCCGCTGACAACCTATCTGCCCGAACTAAGATCGGTAAACCGGTGGGACGTGCCGATCACACTGCGTCAACTGATGAGCCACCAGTCGGGAATGGTCCGTGAGTCACCGGTTGGCAATTATTTTGATCCGACCCAGCCGACACTGCAGGAAACCATTGCCAGCCTTAATCAGACCTCATTGGTCTACCAGCCTGAGACAAGAACCAAATATTCTAACGCTGCAATTGCAGTCGTTGGTGCGGTGCTGGAAGCGGTCACGGATTCGGCGCATCCCGAGCTTGTTAAGTCAAAGATTCTTGACCCGCTGGGCATGCATGACAGCAGCTTTGTGATCGATGGGGTGGCGAGCGACAAGGTGGCAACCGGCTGGATGTGGACTTATGATGGCCGACGGTTTGAGGCGCCGGCCTTTCTGTTGGGTACCGGCCCGGCCGGCAATTTGTATTCCAGCGTTCTCGACCTGTCCAAGTTCCTTCGCTGGATGCTTGCTGATGTTAAAGCCGCTACGGGCCATCCGATTTTGAAACTTGAAACCTACCAACTAATGACCACGCCGATTCAGGATCGCGGCGGGCGGTCGCAAGGTTTTGGGCTCGGCTTTCATGTCCAAGAGTTGGATGGTTATGTGAAAGTCGGACACGGCGGTGCAGTGTATGGCTTTTCGACGCAGTTGGAGGCTCTGCCGGAGCGTGAGTTGGGAGTGGTCGCGGCAGCGTCGCTCGATGGCAGCAACGGGGTGGTCGCCCGACTGGCTGATTACGCTCTGCGTTTGATGATCGCAGCGCAAGACGAGCAGCCGTTGCCAGATTACCGCACGACCGTGCCGGTGCCGAGCGAGCGGGCAAGCCAATTGGTGGGACGCTATCAGGAAGTCAACGGATCGCGGACGGCAGAGATCACTCGCTCCGGCAAGTCGCTGTTCATGCGGCATGGCACGTTCCGCTATGAACTGCGAGCGGCAACCGACGACGCCACCCTGTTAACCGACGGTACGATCGGCTTTGGAACCGAGGTCACTGCGGTGGATACTGAATCGGTTCTGATCGGCGGCGTGGCGTTCAAACGCCTCGCCGACGAGCCGCCGGCAGAGATTCCCCAGCGGTGGAAGGGGCTGATCGGTGAATATGGCTGGGACCACAACACCTTATACATTCTAGAGATCGACGGGCAACTGCACGCACTGATTGAATGGTTTTATTACTATCCGTTGACTGAAATCGATGAAAACGAATTCGCGTTTCCTGATTACGGATTGTATCACGGTGAAGGGCTGCGATTCGTTCGTGACCAGGATGGAACGGCAACATCGGTCGTGGCGGCCGAAGTGGAGTTTGCTCGCCGTGAGGTCGGCACCCGAGACGGCGAGACATTCAAGATCACTCCTGTTCGCCCAGTTGAATCGCTCCGCGCTGTTGCGGACGAGGCGACGCCGCCGACGGAGGCCGGGGAATATCGGCCTGCCGAGCTCGTCGAACCGGCCAAACTCGACCCAACGATCAAGCTCGATATTCGTTATGCCACAACGAATAACTTCATGGGGGCGGTGTTCTATCAGCAGCCGCGTGCTTTCCTGCAGCGCCCCGCGGCCGAGGCGGTTGTGCGCGTCCACCAGCGGCTCAAGCAACAAGGCTTGGGACTGCTCATCCACGACGCCTACCGCCCTTGGTATGTCACCAAAATGTTTTGGGATGCGACCCCGAGTGAGCTGAAAGATTTCGTCGCCAATCCGGCACGGGGCTCGCGCCATAATCGCGGTTGTGCGGTCGATCTAACGCTGTATGACCTTCAAACCGGTGAACCGATCCCGATGGTCGCAGGCTATGATGAGTTTTCCTCGCGATCCTTTCCGCTGTATCCCGGCGGCACATCGCGTCAGCGGTGGTACCGCGAGTTACTGCGCCAGCAGATGGAAGCCGAGGAATTTACCGTCTTTGAGTTTGAATGGTGGCATTTCGACTTCAAAGACTGGCGGCGCTACGGTATCGGTAACGTTACCTTTGAGCAGATCGACCAAGCCGCCCAGTGAAGGCGGCTTCGATGTCACTCGATACGGCTTTTGGATTTAACGATCGTCACCGAGGGCGTAAGGTTCTCGCTTGGGGTGGCACGCTCAGAGCCCCAGCGATGGGCGTGTGCTCTGAAAAGGTAGATCGGGCAATTGACTCCTGACCCCTTAAGCCCAGCACGTCCTTGGTTCCTCAGGGACGTGCCACCCGATGAGCCACGACATTCGCAGACGAACCGCCGAAAGCTAGGCGCGCGGGCGTTATTGAGCGACCGCCCGCAGGAAGTTTCGCACCGGCTGGCCTGAGACGTAATGGGGGCCGACCAACACGGGAGCTGGGACCGCAACCACGGGCGGTGCAACCACCGTCGGAACATAGCCCGTTACAGGGGCCGAGTACGCGGTCACGGGCGCAGAATAGGCGGTCACCGTCGGCGAGAGCGTTACCGGAGCGCGGTAGGCGGCGACGGGGTTGGGGTAGACAGGGTTGGGGTAGACGGTCGACGCGGGGCGCTGGACCACAACCGGCGCGGGGCCAGTAATGACCATGGGCCGATTGACAACCACCGGCGCGGCGGGGGCAACGAGCGCCGGACGATGCACCACAACGGGAGCCTGGACCACGGGGAACGACTGCACAACGATCGGCGCGGCGACGATGCTTTGCGCCGCTGCCGGCGAAACGCAGAGGGCAACAACCGCTGAAAGCGGAATCAATCGGTGAAACATGAGATTCTTTCCTAGATGTCAATGGATTGTTGAGCGATAGGTTCGGACGTTTGAGAAGATGCAAACGTTGTACCGGGCAGCGATTCACGACCGGTGGCCAGGCAATGCGCCGGGCTCGCGTTCACCACGGTGGCCGGATTATCGTAAACGCCTGGTCGTGCTATCCGAACCACGAGTGCATGACTTCGCCGTGCACATCGGTCAGGCGGAACTGGCGGCCCTGGTACTTGTAGGTCAGCCGCGTGTGATCGATCCCCAGCGCATGGAGAATCGTTGCCTGCAGGTCATGAACGTGCACCGGTGACTCGACGATATTGTAACCAAACGGATCGGTTTCGCCGTACACCTGTCCACCTGCAATTCCGCCGCCAGCCATCCAGATACTGAAGCACCGTGGGTGGTGATCGCGTCCAAAGCTGTTGGCCGTCAACTGCCCCTGACAGTAATTCGTGCGGCCGAACTCGCCGCCCCAGATCACCAGTGTGTCCTTGAGCATGTCGCGCTGCTTGAGGTCCTGGATCAAAGCTGCGGAGGGCTGATCGGTCTCGCGGCACTTCGTCGGCAACGCCTGCGGCAGCCCGCCGTGATGATCCCAATCTTGATGAAACAGTTGAATAAAGCGGACGCCGCGCTCGGCAAGCCGCCGGGCCTGAATGCAGTTGAAAGCAAACGTTCCCGGTACAGCGGCGTCCGGGCCATACAAATCGAGAATCGACTGCGGCTCATCGGAGAGATCGGTTGCCTCGGGGATCGACGCCTGCATCCGAAACGCCATTTCGTGCTGCGCGATCCGGGCTTCGATCAGCGGGTCGCTGGTTTGCTCCAGGGTCAGCGCATGCAGTTGCTTGAGCGCCGCGAGTTCGTCACCGCGGGCCGCGGCATCGATTCCTGGCGGATTGTTGAGATATAGAACCGGATCCGCATCGCTACGAAAGCGGACCGCTTGGTGCTGTGACGGCAGGAACCCGTTGCCCCAATAACGGGAAACCAGTGGTTGTCCTCCTTGTCCTTTGGTCACCATCACCACGTAGGCCGGGAGGTTTTCGTTCTCGCTGCCCAGGCCGTAGTCGATCCACGCGCCCATGCTCGGCCGCCCTGGAAATTGCGAACCGGTCTGCAGAAACGTGACGCCAGGGCCATGGTTGATCGCGTCGGTATGCATCGAGCGAACCACACACAACTCGTCGGTCAATTTGGCGAGGTGTGGTAACAACTCGCTGACCGCGGTGCCGCTGTGGCCGTGCCGAGCGAACTTGAACGGCGATCCGGCCAGCGGCAACGTCGCCTGGTTGCCGCTCATACTGGTCAGCCGCTGTGCCCCACGCACCGAATCCGGCAACTCTTGGCCATGCAGTTCGTTGAGCAGCGGCTTGTGGTCCAACAGGTCCAACTGCGATGGCGCGCCGGATTGAAACAGGAAAATCACTCGCTTGGCAGTGGCCGGAAAATGAGTCGTCGGCAACACGCCGGCGGTCGCCGCGGACGCTGTACCGGTTTCGCCGAGCAAATCTGCCAGCGCTAGCGAACCCAAGCCGAGCCCAAAGCGGCGGAGGAATTGGCGGCGACTAGCGGGATGGAGATGGGAAAGGATGGTATTCATCGTCTTACCGTTTGGTCACACTGCCGTCATAGTTGAAGAGCGTATTGGCCACCGAGGCTGTCGCGGCGACTAGCGCGCGATCGAGCGCCGGATCGCGCGGTACAGCGCCGACCGACAACCACTGATCGGCCTGTTCGGGATGCTGCGTAAACCGCTCGCGCTGTTGCCGGTGCAGCTCATGAATCACACGCAGTTCCGCGGCCGTGCAGGGGCGGCTGGTGAGGATGCGAAACAGGTCCCGCAGGGTCGCTTCCACGTCGTCGCCATGCTGCCGCGTCAAACGCTGCGCTAGCTCGCGAGCGGCTTCGGCGAACTGTGGGCTGTTGAGCACCACCAGCGACTGCAGCGGTGTTGCAGTCACTTCGCGTTTCATCCGGCAGACATCGCGCAGCGCCGCATCGAGCGTCGTCATCGCCGGCGCTGGACCGGTGCGATTCCAGTAGGTGTACAAACTGCGGCGGTGCAGCCCACGCCCGCTGTCACGCGCGACCGGCTTGAATGAATGTTCGACTTCATAGGGCCGGGCCGGCGGACCACCGATCGTCTCGCACAACAAGCCGGAGGTCAGCAGCACGCTGTCTCGCAGCATCTCGGCGGGCCAGCGATAACGCGGGCTGCGCGACAGATAAATGTTTTCTGGGTCGCGTGAATTGGCTTCCGCCGACGCTTGGCGATAGGCGGCACTGGTGACCAGCAACCGGATCAGACGTTTGGTGTCCCAGCCGCTGTCGATGAACTCCACCGCCAGCCAATCGAGCAGTTCGGGGTGCGACGGCGGACTGCCTTGGTTACCAAAATCCTCAGGAGTCGCCACCAAGCCACGACCGAACAACAGTTGCCACAGCCGATTGACCGCCACCCGCGCGGTCAATGGATGCTCAGGATCGGTCAGCCATTTCGCCAAACCGAGCCGGTTGTTTGGCAGCGCCGGATCAAACGGCAACAGCGCCGCGGGCGTCGCTGCATCGACCGGCACCGTCGGCGCGTCATAGGCCCCACGAGCCAACAGATACGTTTGTCGCGGCTCCGGCATTTCGCGCATCACCATGATCTCCTCTAGCTCATCGGCGAGCGAAAACGTCTGCTGGCGAGCTTCGCGCAACCGGTGGAGCTGCGCCAGGTATTCGGAGTCATGACAAGCGAGGTAATACTCCAGCAGTTGCTGCTGCTCGGCATCTGAGAGCACCTTGCGCCGCAGCAGCGCGTCGATCCTGCCGGGCTCAAACAGCTCAGCGATTTCGAGCTGGGTCAACTGGCGGTCGAACACGCGGAACTCATCGACCCTTCCGCCGGTCAATCCGCGGTCGCGAAAGCGTGCACCGATCATCAGTTCGTCGCCACCGCCGCCGGTGATGTTCTTCGTCAGCCCGTCGCGCACCGTCGTGACAGCGGCCGCGGCGCCATCCACCGCCAGCCTCAGTCCTGCGGCGGAACTCGAACCGTCCCAGGACATCACCACATGCACCCAGCGATCCAGCGGCAGCGGCTGTTGGCTGCGGATGCTGACCGCGTTGCCGGGCCAAAAATGGACCAGCGAAGCCTGCAAATGTCCGTCGACGATCAGCAACTCATAACCGCGGCTGGCGGCGTCGGTCCAGGCGCGGGAGCGATGGAAGACCACCGCGCGTTCTTTGTGATCGGCCACGCGCAGCCAGAGGCTGACGGTGAACGGTTGCCAGCGAGGGAAGTTACCGACCTGCAACTGCACGCCGTCATCGCCGCCGAGTTGGACCGCTTGGCCGATCCGACCTGCAACCGCTGTCGTGCCTGCCGGAGCGGCTTGCTCAAAGTCCAAGTAGGCGATTTGGCCGGCAAGCGTCGGCTGGTCAGCCGGCGGTTGCGACGATGCTGCGCTCTGCCGCTGCGCCTGCAGCCAGCGCTCAAATCCGCTCGACCGGTCACCGGGAAGCGCGGCCAAACGAGCTTGCTCTTGGGCTGCGACCCGCATCCGTTCGTTCAGTTGCTGGCGCTGCGGCTCGGTAGGTAGAGCGAGCGTTGGGGTCGGGGTGGCAGCGGTAAAAAACGAGTACAGTCCCGCTTCGTCGATGTTGTCGAAAAAGCTCGTGAGCTGAAAGTACTCCTGCTGCGACAGCGGATCGTATTTGTGGTCATGACAGCGGCAGCACTCCAGCGTCAGCCCCAAAAATGCGGTGGCGACTGTTTGCGTGCGATCGGCGACGTACTCGCTGCGAAACTCTTCCGGCACGCTGCCGCCTTCGCATTCTTGCGGATGCAGCCGATTGAACGCGGTCGCCAAAATTTGCGATTCGGTAGCACCTGGCAGCAGATCGCCGGCCAGTTGTTCAATCATGAACTGGTCATACGGCATGCCGGCGTTGAAGGCGTTGATCACCCAGTCACGGTAAGGCCAGACGCGGCGGTCGCGATCGACCTGCAAGCCATAGCTGTCGCTGTACCGGGCGACGTCGAGCCAATCCGCGGTCATCCGCTCACCGAACCGTGGCGAACCGAGCAGGCGATCGACCAGACGCTCATACGCGGCCGGCGATCGATCGTTGATGAACGCGTCGATCTGTTCCAACGTGGGTGGCATGCCGGTCAGGTCAAAGGAGAGCCGCCGAATCAACGTCTCGCGGTCCGCTTCGCCCTGCGGTGTCAGTTGCTCGCGGTCCATCGCCTGCAACAGAAAACGGTCGACCGGATGACTGCGCCATGACTGGCGAGCGGATTCGCCCGCAGCGTCCGGCGCCGAGGTTTCAAAACCTGGTACCGCGGGACGCTCCGGCGGCACGAACGCCCAGTGCGATTGGTAGGTAGCCCCTTCGAGTACCCATTGCTGCAACGTCGCCTTCTGTGCGGCGCTCAAGCCGCGTGCGGAATGCGGCGGCGGCATCACGGTTTCGGGATCGTCCGATAAGACCCGCGCCACCAATTCGCTCGCCTCGGGATCGCCGGGAACAATCGCCCCTTCGAGCGCGTCGGCCCGGATGTCCAGTCGCAAGTCGGCTTCGCGCGTCGCCGCATCGGGGCCATGGCAGAAGAAGCAGTTCTCCGACAGGATCGGCCGAATGTCGCGGTTGAAACTCAGGTTGCTGCCGGTCGATGCCGCAACGTCATCGCCAACAGCGACAGACGCCGCAACCACGGCAGCGACAACCGCCGCCAGTAGCCGCACGACACAGTTATGTCCTCGGGGCAGCACACTGACGCGAGCAGGATTCATCACGGAAAAGCTTGGGGCTGGAGTGATGCGTGGAGGGACGACAGGTGGGAGCGTCTCGGTCCAGCGGCTGGCAATCCGGATCAACGCCAGGCGTCACAGACCAGTTTTGTTAATTGTAACACCCCGTAAGGTTGCAAATCTTTATAAACGCCAAAGTAGTAGAACAGGCGGGGGTCTGAGCTCCAGCGAGGTGGGGTCAGGCCACTGCCGAAGGGCGGAACGACAGCAGCCGCAGCGCATTGGCGACGACCAACAACGTCGAGCCTTCATGAAACACGACCGCTGCCACGAGGTTGAGCCCCAGCAGCGCAGCGGGCACGAGCACCGCGATCATCCCCAAGCTGATCCACAGGTTTTGGCGGATGATCCGCGATGCCTGGCGACTCAGCGCCACCGCAAACGGCAGCTTCGATAGGTCGTCGCCCATCAGCGCCACGTCGGCCGTCTCCAACGCCACGTCCGAGCCGGCGGCTCCCATGGCGATCGAAACCGTGGCGACGGCCAGCGCCGGAGCATCGTTGACGCCGTCACCGATCATCGCGATCGGCCGCTGTTGAGCGATTTCACGGACGGCCTGCAGCTTGTCTTCGGGACTCAGCCCGCCGAACACCTGATCGATCCCGACTTGATCACCGATCGCCTCGGCCGCTTGCTGGTTGTCGCCCGAGAGCATCACCAGTTGCGAGATCCCGATTTGGCGCAGCGACTTGGAAAACGTCACGGCCGAGGGTCTGGGAGTGTCGAGCAAGCCGATCACTCCCAAGTACTGCGCGCCGTGCCGCACGATCATTGTCGTGCGGCCGCGCCGCTGCAGTTCATCATCCGCTTCCGCAACCCAGTCCGGCAGTGGCACGCCATCCGGATCATCGGCCAGATGTGAAAACATCCGCGCGTTGCCGATCCATACCGGCTGGCCTTGGCATTTGGCGCGGATCCCAAACCCGGTCAGTCGATGTACATTTTCTGCGATTGGATGGGAGGAAAGTGGCGTGGAATCGTAGGCCGCTGCGCCGAGTGTGTGAGATCGCAACGGATGCGATTCTGCGGCCCGGACCACAGCGCTGGCCAGCGGATGATCGCTCAGCCGTTCGACGGCCGCAGCGATTGCCAACACCTCCGCCTGCGACCGTCCTGGAGCGACGATGCAGTCAACCACTTCGGGTTTGCCGAGCGTCAGCGTTCCCGTTTTATCGACCGCAATCGCTTCCACTTGGCCGAGTTGTTCCAGTGGACCGCCGCCTTTGAACAGCACCCCTTCGCGCCCGCCGCGCGCGATCGCGCTGAGCACCGCACTGGGGGTGGCGATCGCCAATGCACACGGGCTGGCGGCGACAAGCACCGTAATCGCGCGATACAGACTCTGAGCAAACGGTTCGTCGACGACCAGAAACGCCAGCACCAACAGGCTCACCAGCGCCAGTACTCCCGGCACAAAATAACGTTCGAAAGATGCTGTCAGTCGCTGCGTTGGACTGCGCAGCGTCTTGGCGTCGGTGACCATGCGGATCAACCGCGCCAGGGTCATCTCGTCGGCTGCGCGGGTCACGCGGAGGTGCATCGCTCCGCCGCCATTGATGGTCCCGGCGAACAATTTGTGCTCGGAGGACAAACCGCGCCAGTCATCGACGCGGGGATCGAAATCGGGCGCCGGCAGCTTATCGACCGGAATGCTTTCCCCGGTTACCGCGGCCTGATCAACGCTGCTGGCGCCGAAGACAACGACGCCATCGGCCGCAATTCGGCTATCAGGACGTACGACCACGACATCACCGACCCGTAACGCTTCGATCGGCACCTCGTGCGTCTGACCCGTCTGTTCGTCCAGCACGATTGCCGATGTCGGCCGCAGTTCACTCAGCGCCTCGATTGACCGCTTGGCGCGACCCATCGCATAATGTTCGGCCGCATGTCCGAGGCTGAACAGCACCAACAGCAGCGCGCCTTCGGTTGCATGACCGATGTAGGCCGCACCCAGCGCCGCCAGCACCATTAAAAAGTCGATTTGGAAGCGACGCGCCAACAAGCCGCTGACCGCATCGATGGTGGCGAAGAAACCGCCGAAGAACATCGACAACAGGATCAGGTAGCCGCTCAGCGGCGACTCGGCACTGGCGGTCCAGCGGAGCAACCAACCAGCGGCCAGCAGTAACATCGCCGCCACCGCGAAACCCAACTGTACCCGTTCCCCACCCCAGTCGCTGTGATGGTGGTGATGGTGACAGTCGCCCTGCCGCTGACAGCCGCTGTGGTTGGGTTGATCGTTCCGATCGAGGCCGGCACCTGGTTCCGACCGGTCGCTGCAGACTCCGCTCATTGCGGCATGGCGTCGGCGGTGATGAAGAACCGTGTCGGCCGAATCAGTTGCGACGGATAACGATGCGGGTCGACCTGGTCGCCGAGCACCTGTCCCACCGCTTCGCGTTTGGCCGCTCCGGTGATCAAGAACCAGATCTCACGCCCGGAGTTGATCGCCGGGGCGGTCAGCGTGTAGCGGTGCGCCGCAAACTTATCGACCCAGTTCTCGACAAACCAGCGACTTCGCTCATCCAACGCCGTCGTCCCGGGAAACAGCGACGCGGTATGGGCGTCGTCACCCATACCCAGCAGCACTAAATCCCAAGCCGGGAATTGCAGATCCGAACCGGCGTCTTGGTTAGCGGCTGCCGCAGAGTCGGTCGCGGCCACCGGGACGGTCGCGCCCTCAAACTGTTTCCGCAGCGCCGCTTCGTACTCCCGAGCCGCTGCCGCGGGGTCATCGACGTTCACCGGAACCGCGAAAATATTCTCCGCCGGCACCCCTGCCGGACGCAGCAGCGCTTCAGCGACCATCCGAAAGTTGCTCTCCGAATGGTCGTGCGGCACGTTGCGTTCGTCACCCCAAAACCACTCGATGCGCGACAGGTCCAGCCCGCTGCGGGCGATCGACTGGTACAGTCGCTGCGGTGTTGAGCCCCCTGAGAGCGAAACCCGAAACACGCCCCGTCGCTGGATCGACTCTTCGGCCAGCCGCATGAACGCCTCCAGCAGATCGGCCAGGCAACTGTCAGTGTGTTCGTAAATGGTGAGCTGCGGCTGAAGCATCAGAACTCATGTTGTGAAGTAGGAAAGGATCCGTCCCGGACAGCATCGCGGTAGGCCACCACCGCATCCGTGACAACTTGTTGCACATTGGCCAGTTGAGTGACAAACCGTGGCAAGTAGCCCGAGGTCAGTCCGATCAAATCATTGGTCACCAGCACTTGCCCGCTGGTCTCCGCGCCGGCGCCGATGCCGATCGTCGGGACGCTCAGCGAACGAGTGATTTCCGCGGCGATCGCTGCCGGCACGCATTCAATCAAGACGGCAAACGCTCCAGCCTGCTCAGCGACGACAGCGTCATGAATTAGCTTCTCTTGGTCCCGCTGCACGACATAGCCGCCATCGACATGCACGTTTTGCGGCCGCAAGCCGACGTGCGCCATCACCGGGATCCCGGCGGCCGCCAACGCTCCAATCCGCTCGGCCTGTTCGGCACCGCCCTCGAGTTTAACTGCATGGCTGCGCGTCTCCTTCAGGATCCGGGCCGCAGCGGTCAGCGTGCGATCGAGCGAAAGTTGCCCCTCGGGAAAGGGTAAATCGACCACGACCATCGCTCGTTTGGCGGCCCGCGCAACCATTTCGGCGTGGTAAATCATCTGGTCAAGCGTTACCGGCAATGTCGTATCGTGCCCCTGGACGACCATCGCCAGCGAGTCACCAACGAGGAGCACGTCGATTCCAGCCGCATCGAGAATCGCCGCGGTCGGATAATCGTAAGCTGTGAGCATCGTGATCCGCTTGCCCGCCTGGCGCATCCGCCCCAGCGTCCGCGTCGTCACCCGTTTGCGCTCCACCGGCGCAGCGGCGGGGCTTCGTGGCGGTTCAGTCGGCTGCTGCGCCGGCTCAGTCGCTGCGGTTGGCAAAGATTGGGGGGAAGTCATCGTCAAAGTCGGCCTGAGGCACTCGCACCAGCAAAAAACGGAGACAAAAACGGTCACCGGTGTGCGACAACCGGAAAGCGTCAGCCTATTCTAGGCGGTTGCGCCCAATAATGCTGGCCCCCCTTTAACGGCGATCGTCGTGGGACCAGTGGGCGTTAGAATGAAGACATTAGCTATCTCCTCGCTCTTGGTTGGTCATGCCACGTTCACGTCTTGGGCCGCTCGCGCTGGAAACGAAGCTCGGCGATTATCCTTCTCAAAGCCTCGTCTGGCGGGCGATCCACATCGAGCAACAAAAGGCCGTGGCCGTCAAAGTCTTTTCCGTTCCCTTTGGTGGCACGCCCGAAAGCCGCGCGCTGCTGGCTCAGGAGTGGGAAAAGCTCAAACGGCTCAACCATCCGGCGATTGCTCGGTGCTACGGCGGCGGTTTTGAAGACAACGATGCCTACCTCGCGTACGAACTGATCGAAGGCCAGACGCTCTCCAGCCAACTGGAACGCCGCTCGCGGCTGGCCTGGGACGCGGTGCTCGACTTCGCCCTCCCGATCGCCGAAGCGCTGATCGTCGCGCACGGCCGAGGGATCTGCCACGGCGCGATTGTCCCCGACAAAATCATCATTGCCGGTTTGGCCCCGGTGTTGGTCGATTTTCGCGTTGACCGCGTCCATTCGGTCTATCGCAACCCGCGGCGGCCGAGCTCCTTGGAACTGGCGATGCAGCCGCCGGAAGTCGTCGCCGATCCAGCCGCAATCTCGCCTCGCGGCGACATCTACTCGCTCGGCGCCGTGATGTTCTGGGCGCTCACGGGCCGCCCTCCGATCTCCGGTGACACCGCCGAGGAAGTGGCCCAAAACGTCGCCAGCGAGCAACCTCCCAAGGCCGCTTCGATTGCGTTGGATTGCCCGGTTTGGGTCAGCACACTCATTGAGCAGGCGCTGCAAAAGGACATCGATGCTCGGCCCCATGACGCCCGCAGCTTCGCCTTGGCGCTTTCCGCAGCCCGCCAACGGTCCGGCGGCCTGACGGGCGTCGCCGAACATGCCTCCAGCGGCTTCAGCCCCCTGCAAGTCACCAAACAAGAAGACAAAGATGAAGCCCGCAAGCTGCTGGGGCGTGAAGTCGTCGATGTCTCCGAAGAGGAACTGCCCGACGGCACGCCGCTGCACGACAAAGCCTGGTTCTTGATCGTAGCCCTGCTGGCGATCGTTGCCGGGCTGGCTTGGCTCGTCTGGCCGCTGAACGAATCACAACTCCGCAGCCGCGCCGAAAAACTGCTTGCTGAAGAGACGCGGTCATCGATGGAGCAGGCCAAAAAAGGCTACCTGCTGCCGATGCTCAAACGCTTTCCCAACGGCGAACACAGTGGCTGGGCCGCTGAACAGGTCGATGCGATTGAAATGATCGAGGCGGAGCACGCGCTGGCCGTGAAGGTCAGACGCAATCTGCCGCTACGCGACGAAGGTGAGCGGCTGTATGCCGAAGCCCAGCGTTTTGAACAATTCGGCGACAAAGCTACGGCGCTGGACAAATACAAAAGCATGGAAACGCTGCTCGGGGACAACCCCAAGTACAAGCCGTTTGTCAACCTTGCGCGCCGGCAAATCGGTCAGATCCGCAGCCGCCCTGACGCGGCAGGCGAAGCGGCGCAGATTGTGCAGCGCCGACTCGATGACGCCGACCAACTCGCCCAACTCGGCAACATCATCGGCGCCCGTGACATCTGGTACAGCGTGATTGAACTCTATGGTGACAACACCGATGTCGGTCCGTTGGTACGCATCGCCCGACAACGGCTGACCGGAACCGAGTCGGCAGGACTTGGAATCGAGCCCGAACCGTAGCGGCAGCGGAACATTGAACACGTCATTCCTCCTTCCAGTGGGACGATCTCATGCTCCAACGTCTGACTAGCGCGCTCCTGGCGCTGGGAGCCGTCGCGGTTATCAGCGCCGCTGTGGCACAAGCCGAGGACGATTCGCTGCGGAACCGCTACCAGCCGTATCCGCAGGTCGTCCGCATCGGCGCAGGCATCTCCTGGCCTGCGGGTCAAGCGCTGCCGATCTTTGCTACGCCGGCCGCCACGCTCGATGCCATCGAAGTGCAAACGTTATCGGTCGACGAACAACACACCTTTGTCGTCCTGCAAGGTTTGGTTAATCAAACGCAGCCACGGGTGCTGCTGCTCGATGCGCGAACGGATGAAGGCCGTGATACCTGGGTGCAGACGGCGACGGTGGGGATCGAGTCGACTCAGCCGTACACGCGTGAGAACAAGTATGACTTGCTGGCGAAGTACGCTGGGGACGTGGAAGGTTTAGTGCTCTATGATCCCAGACGCAGCCCGCACTACCGCAACCTCGCCGGCACGGTTGCCGGACTCAAACGCCTGCTGCCGGTGACCGCTGAGGTACACGAGCAGTTACAACGCCACGGGATCGAACTGGATGTCGTGGTCGATCTGACCGATTTGCCTCATACAACGCCGATCGCGATCTATGAATATTTATATGAAACGTACTGGCCGGAGTGCGAAAAACGGTTGCTGATCAGCGCTCGGCCTGACGACCGCGGCGGTGACCATCATCACACGCGCGACATCGCTGCGGCCTGCGGAGCCGCGATCGTGTGGCTCGATAACCGGATCCCAGCCGAGCGGGAGGTGATGCGAAAGTTTTTGGGCGACATGCAGGCCGGCAATGCCATCATCCTCGGCTGGTACTCGAGCGAACGTTCGGGCATCACGACGGCCTCCGAGTTCGGCATCGGCACTTTGCCGGCCGACCATTACATCAGCGGCAGTGTTTTCTCAGGCAGCGATCATCAGATTCGCATTCCTACGGTTCCCAAAAAGCCGCCGCTGGCGAATAAGGTTTATGTCGCGATCTTCATCAGCGACGGCGACAATATCCAGTACACCCAGCGAGCGATGCGGCGGATTTGGGATGGTGCCAGCGCCGTCCGGGGGCAAGTGCCGCTGAACTGGACGATCGCTCCGGGGCTGGTCGATATCGGCCCCGGCATCCTCAACTATTACTACACGACCGCGACGCCGCTGGACTGTTTTGTCACCGGCCCCTCCGGCATGGGTTACCTGATGCCGGTCAACACGCTCCGCGAACCGGGGGCAAGTGTCGGCGCACATCTGACCGATCGGGCTCGCATGGATGGCTATGCCCGGCTGACCGAAACCTACCTGCAGCGGTCCGGCCTCCGCGTGGTCACCATCTGGGATAACGTGACGGCCGACCAGCGCGCCTCCTATGAACAGCACGGCCGCAATCTGTACGGAGCGACGGTGCAAAATTTTCGCGACGTTCCGTCGGTAGCGGGCAGCGTCGAGAATCAGCGTGTGCGGTTCGACAAGTTGGTGATCCCCTATACCGGAACCTACGAGCACATCAGCCGTTCCTTCAAGGAAGAACTCGGCCGCTGGGATCGTCAGTCACCTCTGTTTTTAGCCTATCAAGTTGATGTATGGGGCGAGATGAAGCCGGACAAAATCGTCGAGTTCGTGCGTGACATGAACGAGCAGTACGGCGAGCAGGTGCAGTTTGTCCGCGCCGATCACTATTTCAATCTGTATAACGAGGCGCATCAGCTACCGTTCAATCTGGCGCTCTCGCCCACGGCAGCGGTCACCTCTAGCGATGGCCAGGGCAACCCGCAACTTGCGTTTGACGGCTCGCCGAGTACCTATTGGGAAGCGGCAAACAAGGAATCGGCAGTGCTGCAGTTCGACCTAGGGGAACGCTACCAACTCAGCCGTTATGTGATCCGGCATGCGGGTGACGCAGGGTTGCCGCCGGCGCACAACAGTCGCGACTTTACTGTGGAAGTCAGTCTCGACGGAGAAACCTGGGCGGTCGCCGATCGCTTCCGCGGCAATCTTCATAACGTAACCGATGTCGAGATCGAGCCGGTGAGTGCGCGGTATGTGAAGCTTACGATCGATCATCCCGGCGAGGGTGACACCGCGCGCCTCGCCGACGTTGAACTCTACGGCACCCGCGTCGCCGCCAACTGACGCCACAGCGGCTGGCCACTTGCATCTTCCGGCAGCCACAGCAGGGTGACTAAACGTACCGACATCGCGGTCAGTGTCGGACGGATAGGGACTTCGACCAGCGGATCTTGCTCGCTCGCCGCTGCCTCCGCGTGTCGCAGTTCTGTCTGGAATTCGTCTTCTAATTGCATCATTTGCTGCCGGACCGCCTCGACCGTTTCACTGGCCTGACTGATCTCCTGCCGCTGCTGCATGACGCGGCCTGCGGAGCGGATCACTGAGCCCGCTCGTGTGGCGGTCGACTTGCGTCCAAAGAATGCCGCCAGCAACCCGCCTCCGGCGCTGACGGCGGCATCGAGCGTCCGTTGATGGGCTGCCGCGGTCCGCTTTTCCACTGCTTGCAATGCCCGCCGTTCGCGTTCCTGCAGCGTGGTCAGGCTCGTGACCGTCGATCCGATGTGGTCGCGGAGTGCATCGGTGTTGCTGAGCACCGCCTCGCTCGGAACGTCAAACGATTGCAACACCGACACCTGCCGCCCCGCGGTGCTGCCCGGCGTATACACTGTGAAATCCGCTTGTCCCCGCAGCCGCTCGATCCGCTGGCCGTCCTGTCCCCAGGCTTCGAGACCCGTGCGCCATCGCTCGGCTTGGGCTGCCGCAAACGCCTCCGGCTCCTGTCCCTGCTGACGGGCCACCTCTGCGTTGATCCACGGACGAAAATCTTCGGGGGCCAGCTTGGGAAAGGTCAGCAGCAGATTCGCCAGATCCCCTTTGGGATCGATCGCGATCACCGGAATGCGGTCCATCGCCGCCTCTTCGAGCATCGCGATCGCCAGCCCAGTTTTGCCGCTGCCCGTCATCCCAACGATCAGGCCATGAGTCGTCAGATCGCGGGAATCGAACAGCAAGTGCTCCTGCGTCGTCTGGCCGGTGGCGGGATCGCGAACGCGGCCAAGGTAGAATGCACCGAGCTTTTCGTAAGCGTCCTGGTCGTCGTTCATGGCGGCTCGATCGGACGAGTGTGAGAACGCGAGAGGCGGCATCCACGGGTTTCACTGCGACGCCGCAGCGAAGATATTACTGCGGCAGGATTCGCACGGACAACCGCGCTGGTCGATCCGTCCCTGCAGCAAGGCAGGCTCGCGTCGGGGTTGACGGCAGCCGCGCCGCCGATCCCTCGGATGTCACACAGGCTGTTGGTTTTGATGATTTGGGCCGTCTCCTATTTGTGCCTTGTCGCCCTGCTCAGTTGTATCAGCTTCGCGCTTTACGGCTGGGACAAGCGGCAAGCCGTCCTCGCCCGCCGGCGCGTCTCGGAGCAGACGCTGCATCTCTTCGACCTGGCAGGTGGCTGGCCCGGAGGTTTGCTCGGGCAAAGGTACTTTCGGCACAAAACGAAAAAGCTGTCGTTTCGCATCCGTTTCTGGTTGACTGTTTTACTGCATCTAGCCGTCGTCGGCGCGCTCGGTTACGAGAATCTCATGGGGTCATACGCTGATTGGATTCCGGCTCCATCCGATTCGTTGATTCAGACCGCCACAACGCGTTAAGCAATTCAGGGCATGAATGTCGGAACGCTTCAGTCAGCCGCCACGCGTTAGCGTCCGCTTCCCGGTAGTCAATGCAGTGTCAGAAACGTTTGCCAACTCCCCCGCCGAACCCCCTTATGATAACCGAGCTTCCCGAGCGAACGAATTCCCTGGTCCTGTCGTTCATGAGCATTCGCCGGGCAATCGGTATCAGCGGGATTTTGTTGCCGGTGGTACTCGGTCCGATCGGCTGGTTGGTGTTTGGAATCGAATTCCAGGACAACATGAGCAGCTACTACCACACCGGGATGCGCGACGTGTTTGTCGGCACGCTGTGCGCAATCGGCATCTTTTTATACTGCTACCGCGGTTACGATTGGATCGAACACTGGACCGCCAACATCGGCTGCCTGTCGGCACTGGGAATCGCTTTTTTTCCGCTCGATCCCAATAGCGATCCGCTGTTTCAGCGGACTTGGACCGGATACATCCATACGCTCAGCGGCGGTGCGTTCTTCCTAACACTGGCCTTTTACTCGCTGTACCACTTTCCCAGCGCTGACGAGGTCAAACATGAGACCGCACCACATGAAGCGCTGCGCAATTTTATCTATCGCACCAGCGGACTGGTGATCGTGCTGAGCGTGCTTGCCATGGGAGCCTACATTTTCCTGTTGCCGGCGGACTGGAAGCAATTTCTCAATCGGTACAACTTCCTGTTTTGGACCGAATGGATTGCATTGTGGGCATTTGCGTCAGCTTGGTTGACCAAGGGCCGCGCCATGGTCGCCGACATCGCCGTCGAGTTGCTCGCCATTCCCACCGAGTTGATCAGCCAGCGCAAAGCCAAGTAGCAGCAAGGCCAACGTCACACGCCATGCCTTGCACCAGGATTCGATCCGCCGGCAGGCATTAGCCTCCGGTTCTCGCAATCCCCTCACGTCCGCCACGCAGCTCAAGTTCTGGATCACCAAGTGCGGCTGCTTCGCCGCCGACACGACAGCGCGAATCAGGCCTATCCGCTGATATAGTCGAGCTAATGGTTCTCCGGCTAGAAACAGCGGCGGTTGAAGTCGATGGGCCGATAGCTGGGGTGATCGGGGGATGACGCGGGGCAATACGCTCTTGGACGATGGATGTCTACTGCAATCAGGCCGGCCGCTGCCTGGGTGCCAACAACGTCGATCGATACTTCACTACGGAATCTGCTACGCCGGGATGCGGGCGCCGGAGAAGGTCAGCATCCCGTTGTGCCTGTCGCATCACCATCCGCTGGACGGTGACGAAGTGCTTCAGCGGGCTACCCAGTCGCGCCGCCTGCTGGCCGAATCATTAGTCTCGGCCGCACCGTGAGCGGTCGGCATGTCAAATGCACACGAGATCTAGAAGTGGGTTAATCACTTTTAACATAAACAGGTGTGAAATGAATAGCGATGAAGCCAAAGGCCGCGTCAAGAAGGCGGTCGGCGAATTGACCGGCGATGAGAAGTTGAAGCAGGAAGGGACGATCGACAAGGCGGCTGGCAAGACGAAAGAGGCGGTCGACAAGGTGAAGGATGCGCTGACCGGCAAGGATCGCCCGCCCCGGCCATAGAACGGCGTCTCGGCCATAGAACGGCGTCCCAGCCGTAGGACGGCGTTGATTTCGAACGCCTTTTCAACCGAAGAGCTGGTCGAGCGGAAAACCGTACCAGGCGCATTGCGGCTGATCAGATGGATCAGCCACAAGCGGTGGATGGTGTTTGGACTTATTGGCAACTCATGACCTGCTCGCTTAGTAGAGTTGCAAGCTGGCGAGCACCGATTGTTGAACAAAGAACACGATCACTCCGGATGCAAAGCCAAGTAGTGCCCAGGGGGCGACGTAGCGGAGATACCAGACAAAGTTGATGTGCTCGATGCCCATCACCGCCACGCCTGAGGCTGAGCCGATGATCAGGCAACTGCCACCGGTGCCGGCGGTAAGTGCCAGCAGCATCCAGAACGGGTGGTCCACTGGCAGGTTGTACATCTCGATCCCCGCGGCGACCAACGGAACGTTGTCGACAATCGCACTGACGAGCCCGACAATCACCGCCACGTACTGACGCGACGGGACCACGCTGTCGAGCCAGTGGGCGAGGTCACTCAAGGCGCCTGTAGATGCTAAGGAACCCACCGCCAGCAGGATCCCAAGGAAGAACAGCACGCTCGACATGTCGATGCGGTTGAGCACTGCCAGCACACCGGTACTCGACCGCGTGACCTCGTCCATCGTGCGGCCGATCATCTCCGACACGATCCAGAGCACGCTGAGCGCCAGAATCATGCCCATGAAGGGCGGCAGGTGGGTCCAGGTTTTAAACACCGGCACACTGATCAAGCCGCAAACACCGATCGCTAAAACCACCGCCTGCTGCCAGGGCCGCACGCCGCCGACAACTTCTCGCTGCGAATGCTCCACTGCCGGCAGGGCGCCTCGCATCCGCATGCTCAGTACCAGCAGCGGGAGGAGCAAACAGGCGATGCTGGGGAGAAGGAGTTGCTGCATCACTTCCACCGGTGAGACACGGTGCTTGATCCACAACATCGTGGTCGTCACATCACCGATCACCGTCCAAGCCCCGCCGGCGTTGGCGGCGACCACCACCAGCCCAGAATACAGCAGCCGATCCGATTTGACGGGCACAATCTTGCGGAGCAGCGAAACCATCACGATCGACGTCGTCAGGTTGTCGAGCACGGCCGAGAGGAAAAACGACAACCAGCCGACAATCCACAGCAGTTGCACCTTTGTCGTCGGCCGGATGAACTTGGTGATCACCCGAAACCCTTCATGGGCGTCGACGACCTCGACGATCATCATCGCGCCCATCAGGAAGAACAGAATCCCCGCGATCTCACCGGTCAGGCGCAGCAACTGTTCATCGACCAAGAACGCATGGGGAACATCGGTGACACCTTCCTCCGCCGCCGCTTCGATGAACGCCTGGCTCATCATCTCTGGGCGTACCAGGTCGGTCGAGTCCAAGGCGTAGAGCGTCCAGCAGAGGACGCCGACCAACATTGCCGAGGCAGCTTTGTTGATGTGAATGCGGTGTTCAAGCGCGATCGCTAGATAGCCAGCAATGAAAATAAAAATGATGGCCGGGAGCATTCCGGAGAGACCGTGAGAGGATGGTGCCTCACATTAGCGAGGCTAGCGATGCCCAGAGCGTCTGGAGGCGTCGTCAAATTGGCCGCTATCCTAAGCATCCTCGGTCGGCTGAACAGGGACCTAGCGTTTTTTTCACCCTAGCGCGATCGACAGGGCGATTCTGGAGCCCTGCCATCCTCAACCATCAGCAGCGGCAGCCCCTCCAGCAGGATGCCAACCGCTGACGGCTGCTTGTTTCCGTGCGGAATACAGTCGCTCCCAGCCCCGCCGCGGTGGCTCAGGCATCGTTGCGATGGGGGCGCGGGCCGCGCTGCAGTCGCGGCTCGCGCGGCGGACAGATGTCGCGGGTCGCCTCGGGATCGGTTTGTGAAGCCTTGCGGTTCTCGCGCTGAATCGCTTCGTAGACCTCCTGGCGATGAACGGGAATCGACTGTGGTGCGTCGATGCCGAGGCGAACTTTATCGCCTCGAATATCCACGATGGTGACGACGACATCGTCGCCGATCATGATGCTCTCGTCACGGTGTCGCGAAAGGACCAGCATGGTGCCCTCTTCTTGTTTCTCAAATGTGGTCCGAATGGTTAGACAAAATACGAGCGACACCTACGCGGAGCAGCGGGGTAAGCCCCGGCGGCTCCACAGCGTTCATCTCGACTATGGGTCTATCGGCCGGACCATGGCGGAAAAGCGAACTATCGCACGAAGTTGCGCTTTGTCCGGTCGTGCGGATTCCTCACCCCCGCCGCACCGCTTAAACCGGCATCAAGCAGCGCCGGCTCGCATGGGAATCTTGCACCGTCCGTTGCGGTTCTTGCGGTGATTCATTGGCCGCTCTCCTCAGCACGCCCTTCGTTCCTCAGGGACGTGCCACCCAGCAGGGGCGGAGCGACTGCAGCGTGGAACCCTCGACGTGTTGCGCAGGAAGAAGCGGTGCCGTCAGCAAGCTCAGCGCGCAGCGAACGCATTTTGATTGGCCAGCGGGCGCGAGCTGACCGCAGCGGTCGGTTCGGTGGTCTTGGTGGCCGTGAGGATCGTGAAGAGCGACGTCGGCGAGGTCTTGTACCGGCGCTCGACGCGCAGTGGGAGTTGGTCCACGATCTCTCCCAGGTCCAGGTCGGTTCGCCAGCCCAGGTGCCGTGTCACCGCACCGGCCGAATCGACCATCCGCGCGATCCACGGGTTGCTGCTGCGGAAGTGGTTGACGATCAGAATCCGCCCGCCCGGCTTACAGACGCGGATGATCTCGCTCATCATCTGGCGTGGGTTGGAGACCACGCTGATAACATGAAACGAGGTCACCACGTCGAAGCTCGAATCTTCGAGCTCGAGTTGTTCCGCATTCATCTGCATCACGCGGATGTGCGACCAGTGTTCTTCCTCGATTTTCCGCCGCGCCTGCTGCAGCATCTCTTCGGATAAATCGACGCCGGTCACGTCAGCGTGCAGTGGGTAGATCGGGAACGACATGCCCGTGCCGGCGCCGACCTCCAACACTTGTTCGCCTGGATGGATGCGCAGGTCGCCGATTGCCGCCCGGATCCGCCGCCGCGCGAGCATCGGCCAGACCGCTCCGTACGCGGGGACCAATTCGCGATACAGACGGCTGGCATGTGGCTCTTTGGCGGGACGCTTTTCGACTGTGCTGACAACCATTGTTGTGAAGGCTCCGTTGGTGGGCTCACCCGTCCCAACCAGGATGGCAGGTAACAGGTCGCTATTTAGCACGTAGCGTGCCAGGCTCAGCGATTCATGTAGGAGGTTCGAAACTCACGCGGCCGGGCCCCAGGCCGCTGAGTCTCCCGTAGCATAAACGGATTTGGCGGAAACGCAGAAGAGTGAGAACGAGGATCGCGAGCAATATTACACCGCTGTGACACAATCGCGACGCACGACCGCTGCACTGGGTAGGTCTTCGCTAACCCGCCTCTTCATGCAGCGTCGGTTCGTCGCTTGCCGCTCCCCCCGCGGTGGCCGGGTCACTTCCGCGGAACGGCTTTCGCCACTGCCGGATCGGCGAGGTGAAGGCATACATGCAAAACAGCAGCGGCAAGGCGAGTTCGTGTAGGACGATCACCCCGCCGACAGCGAACAACGCCCGCCCGATCTGGTTGGGCGACCGGCGGCCGTTGATCCACTGCTGCACGACGTGCGGGTAGGTAAAGCGTGAGACCATCAGGTAAGCGACCATCACCGCCAGCATCGGCAAGAGGTATTCACAAAACGTCATTGCCCAGGCAGCAGCCTCCTGAATCCGTTCGTATTTGTGATTGTGCGTCAGTTCTTCCAAACGCGGCATGGCGATGGTGAACGATGCGATCGTGCCGGCAGCGGCTGGGCTGGGCAGTCCCTCAAATCCCTCGTGAGAGTCGTCTTCACCGCTCTGTACATTGAAGCGGGCCAAGCGGATCAGCACGCACAGCGCAAAGATCACACCGATCGCCCAAGCCAATCGGTGCGGTAGTAAATCGCTGAAGCGCCACACGATCACGGCGGGAGCGGCCCCGAAGGTGATCGCGTCACAGAGGCTGTCAAGTTGTGCACCAAACTCGCTCGACTGCCCGGTCATCCGCGCAGCCGATCCATCGAGCGCGTCGAACAACATGCCGCCAAAAATCAGCAGCCCGGCAACAAACAGTTGCTCTTCGTTGGTCCAATCCAACAGCGCGCTCGTCGCGACGGCGATCGATGCCATTCCGCAGACGCCGTTGCCGAGGGTCAGCAAGGTCGGCAGCACCGCGAGCGTCAACCGCCGACGGCGCGGGCCAGCGGGAGCCTTCCAGCGGTCCGCAGGATCGCGCGGCCAGGCGCCGCGCCGGATCTCACTCATGGTGGGGACTTTTCCATGAAGACGTTTCTTGATCATCAGCGGTTGTCGGCTTCCTCCGCCGCGGTGGTTGGCGACAGGGTTTCAGCCGCCGCCACATCCAGCGCATTGGCCGTAGGTTCAGGGACGCTCACCGGGATATCGCTGGTCCCGGCCTCGCTGGCATCAACGTCAAATCGATACCGCGCAAGCCGAGTTGCGCCGGCCGACACCTTATCGCCGATCGCCACACTCATTTCCAACGACTCGTCCCGCGGGATCACCAATTCAGTCCGCGAGCCGAGTTTGATCATGCCGTACTGCTCGCCTTTGCTCAACAGATCTCCGGGCCGAGCCCAGCAGACGATCCGCCGAGCGAACTGACCGGTGATCTGGCGGATACGAAACAGCCGAAACGGTCGTTCGCGGCTTTTCACCAGAATGTCGAGGTTTTCGTTCTCGCGCGCCGACTCCGGTCGCAGCGCATTGAGGAACTTGCCGGGCCGGTAACGAACCGCCAGCACGCTCCCTTCGAGCGAACTGCGGTTGATGTGAACATTGAAGATCGACAGGAAAATGCCGACTTGCACTGCCGGCCCGATCTCTTCGTCCTCAATTTCGTCGATCTGCACGATCACCCCGTCAGCCGGCGAGACGACAACACCGTGTTCGGCCGGGATCTCGCGCGGCGGATCGCGAAAAAACCAGACGACCAGCACAAAGACCACCAGCGGCGGCAGGGCCAGCGGCCACCACACCCAGAACAGCAGCATTCCGAGCAGGAAAAAAAATCCACCGATCAGAATCAGCTCCGCCAATCCAGCTCGTGCAAATGGCAACGAATCGCGCCAGCGAAACGGATCGTCGCTGTCGGGCCACCAATAGGTTTCCTGGTTGCGATAGTACTTCACGTCACGTGAGTCGACCGGCTCAAACGGCAGCGAACCGCGACTTCCTTGCCGCAGCATCCGCATCCGCTCAACGTAGCCCGGTCGGAAGCTGCGGAGCAAGCGGCGGCGCACCCGCCCCCAGGCCAACTCGATCGACATCACGATCCCGCCGCCGGGCTGGATCGTGGTCAGCCGCGGATCCATATTGGGCCGATCGTCCGCCGTTCCTGTCTCCGCTGCGGTTGTGGAGACGCCATCGACTGCTTGCACTTTGCCGCCGTCGATCGGGGGTGAAGAAGTTCGCGACGGTGTCAAAGTCATGCGGGCTTTTGATGAAGGATAATGAATCGGGCGGCAGGTCGAGCGATTCGCGACCGACGACCCATTGTGCGTGTTAAGTGAGCAAGCGGGAATCACCCCGGGGCATTCCTGCGAAAAATCCCCGAGGCTACCGGGTGTTGTTATTTGAGCGGGTTTCGCGTAACTGGGTAGCCCTGAAACCGAGCTTCTCCAGGATGTCAACGAACTTTGCCCGGTCGCGAGTGATGCAGTGGTTGTTAGGACGCAAATGACATGCCTGCCTTGCAGTCGGAAGGGAGTCGTGGCCCCTCGTTGGGCCCGGCTGGCATGCCGCAATCCGCCGTCAGCGATCGCCGCCGGCAGCGGACAAAGCCACCGCCGCCGCAGCGGACCGCTGCGGATTTGTACGACAAACGCCGATACCACTTGGTATAACATGCTGTTGCAGGCTTTTTCGTTTTGTGGACGCCGCCCTAATGATTCCTCGCTACTTGGTCCCGTTCCGCGCCACCCGCGCCGCCCACTACTTCACCGACATTCTGGTGATTGGCGGGGGGTTGGCTGGCCTGCGCGCTGCGAATGCGGCCCAGCCGCATCAGAACGTGCTGGTGATCACCAAGGACGAGCTGAAAGAATCCAACAGCCACTATGCTCAGGGCGGGATCGCTGGCGTGCTCGACCCAGAGGACCGGTTCGAAGATCACGTTGCCGATACGCTCTCGGCTGGCGGGAATCTGTGTGACCCTGAGATCGTCGACATGGTGGTCCGTGAGGCTCCGGCACGGATCGAGGAACTGATTCAATGGGGGACGCAGTTCGATCAACTCGGCGGCGCGATCGCCTTGGGGCGTGAAGGCGGTCACAGCCGCGAGCGGATCGTGCACGCGCTCGGTGACGCGACGGGCAAAGAAGTGATGCGCGCCGTCATTCAGCGGACGCGTGAGGTGCCCAACATCGAGATCTGGGAACGGACTTTCACGATCGACCTGCTGACCTATGACGGCCGCTGTCATGGGGCAGTGATCAGCCGCGACGCCGGCCCACCATCGCTGGTGTGGGCGAAACAGACGATTCTCTGTACCGGTGGCAGCGGTCAGGTGTATCGCGAATCAACCAACCCGCCGGTCGCCACCGGTGACGGGTTCGCGGCGGCCTACCGTGCCGGCGTGGAGCTGCGCGACATGGAGTTTTGTCAGTTTCACCCCACCGTGTTGTACATCGCCGGGGCGTCGCGGTCGCTGATCACCGAAGCGATTCGCGGCGAAGGAGCTCATTTGCTGGACCACAACGGCCGCCGGTTCATGCTCGATTACGACCCCCGCGGAGAATTGGCACCTCGCGATGTGGTCAGCCAAGCGATCGTCCGCCAAATGGCCAAGAGCAGCCATAGCTGTGTCTACCTCAGCCTGGCGCACTTGCCCTCCGAGGTGGTTCGCACCCGGTTCCCGGGCATCGCCGAGGCCTGTGCAAAGTTCAGTCTCGATATCACCCGCGATCCGATTCCGGTGCGGCCAGGGGCGCATTACATGGTCGGCGGGGTGACGGTCAACCGCGAAGGACAAACCAGTTTGCCAGGTTTGTGGGCGGCAGGCGAAGTCACCAGCAGCGGCTTGCACGGTGCCAATCGCCTGGCCAGCAACAGCTTGCTCGAAGGGTTGGTGTATGGTGCCCATGCGGGCCAGGGAGCGTCGCGGGCGGCGGGCGAAATGCCGGACACCATGAAAGCGCTGCGGATTGAACAGCCGGTCAATCCCGCCTCCCACGAGTTCGACGTGGCCGACGTTCGCGCGTCGCTGCGGAGCTTGATGGGGCGTTTGGTAGGGGTCGAACGCGATGCCGAAGGTTTGCGTGAGGCGGCCACGGGTGTTGACTCGTTTTGCAGCTACGTGATGCCGCGGCAATTCCCGAGCATCACCGGCTGGGAACTGCAGAACCTGCTGTGCACGGCGCAGATGATGACTCGCGCCGCCTTTGCCCGCCAGGAGTCGCGTGGCGTTCACTACCGGCTCGATTACCCGGCTGTCGACGATCTGAACTGGCGGCGGCACCTGACCATCCGCATCGATCGCAACGGCGGCCAGCCCCAGAAGGAAGAACTGTTCCCCGTGCAAGCTGAGTCGCCGCGTTCCATTCAAGTCAAGCAGCAGCGGCCTGGTCCAGTGACGGCCAGTTAAACTAGCCGCCGCAGATTTCGTAGGCTGCTGCTGATCGTAGCGATTGGTGAATCACTCCAGCACGCCCCACTGCGTCAGCGTCGGCACGATCGCTGACGCCCAGCGGCGGTAGCCTTCGGCGCTCAGATGCAGCCGATCAGGCATCACTTGCGTCGAAAGTGATCCATCATCTTCTAAGAAGATTTCGCTCAAGTCTTGGTAGACCACTCGGTCGCCGTCGGCCAACTCGCTGATCAGCCGATTGACCGCTGCGTTGTTCTTCCGCATCGGGTCGCTCGCATCGGCACCCCGAGGAAAAACACCCAGCAGCAGAATTCGCGTCGGCGGCGACTTTTGCCGCAGCGTCTGCACGACCTCCGCGACACCGGCGGCGATCTGTTCGGGGGCTTGCATCAGATGGCCGGTGTTGTTGGTACCGATCAACACCACCGCGGCTTGCGGCCGGTTCTGGCCCATATGGTTGTGTTTTAAACGCCACAGCACATGCTCGGTGCGGTCGCCGCTGAACCCGAGATTCAGCGCTTTGACAGAGCCGAAGTGCCCGTCCCAAATCGGCTTGCCGACTCCTTCCCAGCCTTGAGTGATCGAGTCGCCGATGAATACCAGATCGTGATCGTTCTCCTTGGCCAGCTCCCGTTTAGCTAAGTCACGCTGTTTCCACCAGGCCTCATCGCCGCGTGTTGAGGGAATGATCGCGGTGTTGACCTGATACTGCTCACGCAGCATCTGGTAGCGCTGTTGCATTTTGGCTAGCACCGGCGCGTATTGCTCTTCGTCGTGAACGCTGTTCATTTCCTGGGGGTCAGTTTCCAAGTCAAACAGATTCCACTCCTGTGTGCGCGGGAAGTAGATCGCCTTATAGCGTTTTGTTCGCACGCCGTCGTGTCGCGGCACCATGTGCACGGCATCGTTTTCGTAATAGGCGTAATAGATGGCATCGCGCCAACCTTCGACCGCTCCGCCTTGGTTCTTCAGGATCGGCAACAGGCTGCGCCCCTGGATTTCCTCCGGTATTTCCACACCGGCGGCTTCTAAGAACGTCGGTGCATAGTCGATGTTTTGGATCAGTTCGCCCGACCGCCTGCCGGCCTCAACCACTCCGGGCCAGCGAATGAAGAACGGCATCCGCAGCGATTCTTCAAACATCCAGCGTTTGTCATACCACCCGTGCTCGCCGAGATAAAACCCTTGGTCAGAGGCATAAATCACGATCGTATTTTCGGCCAGGTCGTTTTTATCAAGGTAATCGAGGATCCGTCCGACGTTATCGTCGACCGCGGCGACGCAGCCGAGGTAGTCATGCATGTAACGCTGGTACTTCCAGCGGGTGACATCCTCGTCCGAGAGTTCGCCGGAGCGCAGTTGCTGGAGAAACGCCTCATTTTCCGGCTGATAATAAGCATCCCATTGCTGCTTTTGCTCCGGGGTCATGCGTTGATATTCGCCGTTGCCCATGCCGGTTTGAAAGTGCTGTGGGAACTGATTGTCGCCTTTGAACTTCATGTCATGGGCCCAATGAAAATGCTTGGCGATCGTCATCTCGTTTTCCTGCAGCAGCTTGCTGCGGCCCGAGTAGTCGTCAAACAAGGTTTCCGGTTCTGGGATGCTGCCGAGTTTATATTTCCCAAAATGCCGTGGATGCGGTGACCAGTTGCGGTGCGGCGCCTTGTGTTGGCTCATCAATAAGAATGGCCGGTCGGGATCGCGATTCTCAAGCCACTGCAGCGAAAAGTCGCCAATCAGGTCGGTGCAATAACCTTCGTAGCGTTTGCGGGAGCCATCCATTTGGATGAAGTCAGGGTTATAGTAACTGCCCTGGCCTGGCAGGATTTCCCAATAATCAAAACCCGTCGGCTGGCTGACCAGGTGCCATTTTCCGATCACCGCAGTTTGATAGCCGGCCTGTTGCAGCAGCTTAGGAAACGTCATTTGCGTGCCATCGAAGCGGTCTTCATTACGCATGAATCCGTTGAGGTGACTGTGCTTGCCAGTAAGAATACAGGCCCGCGAAGGGCCGCAAATCGAGTTGACGCAGTACGACCGGTCGAACACCATGCCGCCGCGGGCCAGGCGATCCAGTTGAGGTGTCTCGTTGACCCGCGAGCCATAGGCACCCAAGGCTTGCAGGGCGTGATCATCCGAAAAGATGAACACGATATTCGGCGGCTTTGCGGTCACTCGGTCGGTCGCCGGGACCTGGTGATTGCCGTCGCCGGGCTGAGCGACCGCAGGAGAGGATCCGAACGCTGCGAGCAACGCCAGGCACAAGAGGGAAGCTGGACGCAGGGGATGCATGCGGGGGCGACTCCGGTGGACGAGGGAGCGGGGAGAAGCAGTGGAGAGAGTTCCGACGATAGCATGCCGTAGCTACCGATGCGAGCACCGCCCGGAAGGTCCCGTGAACTGAGCGACGCCGAGTGTTAACTCTGCGGCGTATCGCTGGGAGCCACCTCGACCGCGAAATCGGCGATCAGTGGCAGATGGTCAGAGGCGTGCTTGGCCAGCGCGGTGTGCCCGACAAACGAAGACTGCAGGTGCATTCCACCGCGGTAATACATCGCGTCCAGGCTCCGCAGCGGGCGGTAGGCCGGAAAGGTGCGAGAGCGTCCCGAGGCATTGATGAAGCCCTGAAGGTTCATGATCTTCTTGCCGAGCGAGCCCCAGACGTCGTTGAAGTCGCCGCCGATCACCGCCGGCGTGTCGTGGCGGATGTGCAGCAGCGGATCGCTGCTGAGCAAACGGCTGAGCTGAATCACCCGTTCAAAGCCGGCCAGCCCCAGGTGCACGTTGGTCAGCACGAGCGTTCGCGAGTGGCCCTGGTGATGAAGCTGGACCTTGGCCACAATCGCTTGGCGGCGTTTCTTCAGCCGAATCGTGAGATCGATGTCCCAGGTCTCCGATAAGGCGAACCGCGAGAGGATTGCGTTGCCGTAGTGCCCCTGGGTCAACTTCACATTGGCTTGGTAGGCATGATGGTCAAAGCCCAGCGCTTCGCGGATCTGCTCCGCTTGTCGGTCGAAGCGCGAGCGCGGGACACCTTCGTCGACTTCCTGCAGGAACACGATGTCGGGTTGATAGTGTCCGATCGTATCGATAACCCGCTGCGGTCGATAACGGCGATCGATACCCCCAATTCCCTTGTGGATATTGTACGTCATTACCCGAAGCATCATCATGGCCGGCCGGTCCTCACTACATATAAAACTCGAACGACAACTCCCTTGCGACGGCGCGGGCGCGTAACTTGCGTGAGCGTCACTCCGCCGCTTGTCGCCTTTGAAGCCATTTTACCCCTCAACCCTGCGCGTCAACGATGTGGCAGTCCGCCGCCTGGATTCTTGCGCTCGACTGGATGCTGCGAATCGGCTTTGCGATCCACGTCGTCATGCGTCGGCGGTCGATCGGGATGTCGCTGTCGTGGTTGATGATTGTATTGTTGTTCCCTTTCGTCGGCCCGGCCGTGTACCTCGTCCTGGGGCACAACTGGCTGGGCATCATGCGGTCCAAGTGGGCGGCGCGGATGCCACAGCACTACAAGGCTTGGAAGGCCCGGCAGGCCGAGTGGGTGTATGACGATTGGCCCGAGCGGCTCGGCGATCCTGCTCAGTTATCTCGGATCATCGCCGCTGCCAGCGGGGAGCAGCCGCTGGGCGGCAACAAGCTGAAGCTACTCGAATCGACCCGCGCGATTTTCGCTTCGATGATCGACGACATCGACAATGCCCACAGCTCCTGCAACATGGAGTTCTACATTTGGGAAGTCGGCGGTTGGGCAGATAAGTTCTGTGAAAGCCTGCGGGCTGCGGCCGCGCGGGGGCTGAAGGTGCGGATTTTAGTCGATGCCGTCGGCAGCCGCGGCTTTTTGCGCAGCCCGCAGTGTGCGGAACTGCGAGCCGCGGGGGCCGAAGTGCGTGCCGCTCTACCGGTGTGGCCGCTGCGCGCCTTGTTCTACCGGTTCGATCTGCGGATGCACCGCAAAACCTTGATCGTCGACGACACGATCGGTTACGTCGGCAGCCAAAACATCGCTGACCCCAAAATCTTTCGGCACGGGGCAGGCTTTGGGCAGTGGGTCGACGCGATGGTGCGGATGGTCGGGCCTGCGGTCGACTCCTTATCGATGGTGTTTTTCGAAGACTGGCACTTCGAACAAAGCGATTTTGAAACCGCCAATCAGTGGGAATCGGTCCGTCCGATCCCGGCCGCTGCAGGCACCGTGCCCGTGCAGGTCGTGCCCGCGGGACCTGGGATCGACAGCGAAGCGATCGTGCAGATCCTGCTCAATGCGATCTATATGGCCGATCAGCGACTGACGATCACCACCCCTTATTTTGTCCCCGACGAGTCGTTGCAACGGGCATTGATTTCTGCGGCCCGGCGCGGAGTCGAGGTGACGCTCGTTGTGCCCAAGAAGGTGGACTCGCGGCTGGTGCGACTGGCTGGCCGGCCGTTCTTGCGGGAACTGGTGCACGCGGGTGTCATGGTTGCCGAGTATCACCGCGGGATGCTGCACACCAAGTCGATCACGATCGATCACGACACGAGCTTCTTTGGCTCGCTGAACCTCGATCCGCGCAGTCTGGAATTGAACTTTGAGCTGATGGTGGCGATTTACGACGATAGCTTCACCCGTGATCTGATCGCTTTGCAGAAAGAGTATGTCGCTCAGTCGGACATTTTGTCGGCCAATCAGATCATCATTCCAGCCTTTCCCGTGCGATTCGCTGAAAGTTGCGTGCGGTTGGTGTCGCCGCTGCTGTGAGCTTTTTTAAGCCAACCAGTGCGCCGACACTTGGCTCCGGCAGAGAAATCGATGATTCAATCGTCATTAACGTGCAAAAAGGGCGGCAAAAATTGTTTTTGGCACTGCACCTGATGGTTTAGTCGGTGGCCTCTTGACGGAATCGGCAAACGGTTCCTATCTTGAGCCTTCCCGATTGGGTGCCAGCGTAGCTTCAATTGGTAGAGCATCGCATTCGTAATGCGAGGGTTGCGGGTTCGAGTCCCACCGCTGGCTTTCTACGGTTCGTCTTTCCTCCCTGGAGTTCTTGCATCCGTGGCCAACCAAGTCGACACCCAGGTGGATCTGCGGGAGCTTGTGGTCGCTAACCAATCGTTCGGCCCTGCCGAAGTGGCAGCGATCCGGCAGGCGATTGTGGATAATCATCTGCACTTCATCGAACTCCGCGATGCCGTTGGTGAGCTGGAAGACGATCCGGGTTTGACCCCCGCAGCGCGGACCAAGCTAGGTGTCTGCCTGTACTTGCTCGGTCGTTTCAGGACGGCTAGCGAGACTCTGGCACATGCCGATGGCGGCGCGATGGCGCTGTTTTATTCAGCCCGCTGCGCGTTGGAGATGGGCGACTATCAAGGCGCGATCGATCGCTATGAGCAGGCTCGCAAGTCGGGCTATGACGGCGATTACTGCTTGCTGGGGATCGCCGAAGCGCATCGCTACCAAGGCAATCTGCAACAAGCGATGAACATTCTGGACAACATGTTCGGGCCGATCGAGCAGACGGCCGACTACTTGGCTCAGCGTGCGGCGACGGTCTCGGCAGTCGGCGGTAACCTCTCCGAAGCGATCGCGCTCTACGAACGGGCGGTGCAAACCGACAAGAATCACTCTGGCGCATTGTTCGGATTGGCGCTGGAAAACGACCGTCAAGGTAACGATGAGGAAGCACTCGCCTTATATGAGCGGGCAGCCAATACCTTCCCAACCGGCCTCGGGGCGCTGTTGAACCTTGGTGTCTTCTATGAGGACAACAATCAGTACGACAAGGCCCAGGTTTGCTATCGGCGGATCCTCGATGCGTTCCCCGATCACAAGCAAGCGCTGTTGTATATGAAGGATGCGTCGGCATCCGGCAATATCCTCTACGACGAGGAAACGCAGCGTCGCAACGACCGCTTGGCTCAGATCCTCAACCAGCCGGTCAGCAACTTCGAACTGTCGGTACGCAGTCGCAATTGCTTGGCGAAGATGGGCATCGAAACCATCGGTGACCTGACGCGAACGAGCGAAGCGGAACTGCTCAGCAGCAAGAACTTTGGCGAAACCAGCTTGTATGAGATTCGCGAAGTGCTGTCGAGCAAAGGCTTGACTCTTGGCCAATTCGCCAACGAGCGCAAGTCGAGCGATCCGCCGATCGATACGTCGCACATGTCGCCGGACGAGCAGGCACTGCTGGATCGTCCGATTGCCGATCTCAATCTGTCGGTTCGGGCGCGCAAGTGCATGGTCCGGCTGGGGATCAACACGATTGGTGAACTGATTCGCAAGACGGGCGACGACATGCTGGAGTGCAAGAACTTCGGCGTGACGAGCTTGAACGAAGTGCGTGAGAAGCTGGCGGCGCTCGGTCTGAAACTACGTGGTGACTGACCCCTAGCCGATCTCGCTACGTGTCTCAATTTTCTTTCCAGCTCCGCCACGTCGATGCCGCCAGTGGTGCCCGCCGCGGCGTCTTCTGCACCCCGCGGGGCGACGTGCAAACACCGGCGTTCATGCCGGTCGGCACCCAAGGCTCTGTTAAGGGCCTGACCATCGAACAGGTGCGGCAAAGCGGCGCTCAGATGCTGCTGGCCAACACCTACCACCTGGCCCTTCGCCCCGGCCATGAACTGGTGCGCAAGCTCGGCGGCTTGCATGCGATGATGCGCTGGGACGGACCGATCCTCACCGACAGCGGTGGGTTTCAGATCTTTAGCCTTGGCGAACTCAACAAGGTTACCGAAGAAGCGGCGACCTTTAAGAGCCATCTCGATGGCGCCGTGATCCGGCTGACTCCGGAATACGCGATCGAGATTCAAGAGGCGCTTGGCAGCGACATCGCGATGGTTTTGGACCATGTCGTCGCCCTGCCCAATTCGCATGAAGCGATCGTCGATGCGGTGCAGCGGAGCGTGCGCTGGGCGGCGCGTTGCCTGGCGGCGTCCAGTCGCGACGACCAAGCGCTATTCGCGATCGTGCAAGGAGGGCTGGACGAAACGTTGCGGCGGCAGTGTGCGGCCGAGCTGGCGGTGATGGATTTTGAAGGCTTTGCGGTCGGTGGGCTGAGCGTTGGTGAGCCGCCCGAGGAGATGTACCGGATCACCGCTGCAACCACGCCGGAACTTCCAGTCGACAAGCCGCGGTACCTGATGGGCGTCGGCCGGCCGATCGATTTGCTCGAATCGATCGCTCGTGGGATCGACCTGTTTGACTGTGTGATGCCGACGCGCAATGGCCGCAACGCGATGGCGTTTACCTCGACCGGACCGGTTAAGATCCGCAACGCCAGCCACCGCGAAGACACCCTGCCGTTGGATCCCGAGTGTCCCTGCATCGCTTGCCAGCACAGCCGCGGCTACCTGCGGCACCTGTTCATGGCGGGTGAAATGCTCGGGCCGATTCTGCTCTCCCTGCACAACCTGACCTATTACCAGCGGCTGATGGCCAGCGCCCGCGAAGCGATCGAGCAGGATCGGTTTGAGGAACTGCTTTCCCACCACCGGCAGTTGTGGAGAAAAGCAGGTAGCAGGTAGCAGGTAGCAGGTAGCAGGTAGCAGGTAGCAGGAGGACGGAGGACGGAGGACGGAGGACGGAGGACGGAGGACGGAGGACGGAAAAATTTTGAATGGATCTTGATCGGCAAGTCGAGACCAAATTCCGCAACCCGCAACCCGCAACCC
>Ga0182747_1000040_pt1 | contig 140248 bp, 128 predicted proteins | sample eDN3rd30CBELigBY_FD_128526 | JGI IMG/M metagenome (GOLD analysis project Ga0182747, IMG submission 128526) | Enriched backyard soil microbial communities from Emeryville, California, USA - eDNA 3rd pass 30_C BE-Lig BY (version 2) (version 2) | ecosystem: Environmental > Terrestrial > Soil >...
GCCGAAGATCGTCGACTGGTACATGGAGGGCAAGATCAACATCGACGACCTGATCACCCACACGATGCCGCTCGAGGAGATCAACACCGCCTTCGACCTCATGCACGAGGGCAAGTCGATCCGGTCCGTGATCGTCTACTGATCGGACGTTCACCGTGCTCCGGACTCGCTTCCGAAATGCTTGAGGCAACCTCGTTCTTAGTTGCGTGCCTAGTTGCGTGATCTAACGAAACATTCCCGCTCGGCCCTCCTGGCATGACATCTAAGATGCCACGCCGCGCAAGGTAACCGAACGGACTTTCACGGGGAAAGGAGCGTCCAATGAATGCAACTCTCTCGATCCACCCGGCAGTCGACAACGGCGTAACCCCCGGTGATGCGAACTTCGCCGGTGGCAGGCTCACATGCAAGTGCACCAGCGATCCGGTCGTCGTGGAGATCAAGGGCAATAGTGCGTTCAACCACATGTGCGGCTGCACAAAGTGCTGGAAGCCGAGCGGTGCCACATTCGCGATGATTGCCGTTGCGCCGCGCGACAACGTGACTGTCACGGCCAACGAGGACAAGTTGCAGGTCGTCGATCCGTCCGCGACCATCCAGCGTCATGCGTGCAAGGTCTGCGGCGTTCACATGTATGGCCGCATCGAGAACAAGAACCATCCCCTGTATGGCTTCGACTTCATCCATACCGAGCTTTCTCCGACAAGTGGATGGTCGGCGCCTGGATTTGCCGCGTTCGTCTCATCGGTCATCGAGTCGGGTGTGGATCCGGCCCAGATGCCGCAGATCCGCGCCCGGTTGAAGGAACTTGGGCTCGAGCCCTACGATTGCCTGTCCCCCGAGCTGATGGATCTCATAGCGACCCATACCGCCAAGGCCAAGCAGGCGGCTGCCGCCTGAGGCAGGGCGAGGAACGGGTGAAGGTAAGCGCGCGGCCCTGACAAGGCCGTGCCGCACCTCGAGCATGTGCTCAGGTCCGGCCCGAAAGCGAGCCTGGCCTGGCTTCCGGCTGTCCGATCCTCGCGAAATTCTCGGTTGCATACCGCTGCCAAGACGAGCAGTCTCGGGCCAACTAATAGTATCCAGGTGTGGAAATGCCGAGGTTCGGCGAATGGGATCAAGGTCGCGCGCGCGCGATCATCGCGGCACATGCTTCTCTGGAAGGCCCGGTGCTGCCGATCCTGCACGCCCTCCTCGACGAGTTCGGGCATATTCCCGACGAGGCCATAGCCCTGGTGGCCTCGGAGCTGAACCTCTCGCGGGCGGAGATCCACGGAACGGTCAGCTTCTACCATGACTTCCGGCGGAGGCCCGCGGGCAGGCACGTTCTCAAGCTGTGCCGTGCCGAAGCCTGCCAATCCATGAACGGTCCGCGGATCGCACGCAGCCTTCTGCATGAGCTTGCGATCGACTGGGGCGAAACCACGCCTGACGGCGCCTTGACCGTCGAAGGGGTCTATTGCCTCGGGCTGTGCGCGTGCGCCCCATCCGCGCTCTATGACGGCGAACCCATCGGACGGATCGACCGGGACCGTCTCGATGGCATCGTCCGGGAGGCGCGGGGAACATGACCAGGGTCTTCATCCCGCATGATGCCGCCTCGCTGTCCCTCGGCGCGGCGCGGATCGCCAGGCTGATCGGTGCAGAGGCCACCACCAGAGGCTTGCCACTGGAGATCGTGCCGACCGGGTCCCGCGGCCTGTTCTGGCTCGAGCCCCTGGTCGAGGTCGAGACGCCCGAGGGACGCATCGCCTACGGGCCGATCGGCCCATCCGACCTCGCCAGCCTGTTCGATGACGATTTTCTGTCGGGTGGGAGTCATCCCTTGCGCCTGGGGCGCCTGGAGGACCAGCCTTACCTTGCCCGGCAGCAGCGGCTGACCTTTGCCCGGTGCGGGATCGTCGACCCGCTATCCGTCGAGGATTACGAGGCCCATGGCGGCTACGCTGGACTCCGACACGCGCTGACCCTGGAATCGCAAGCCATCGTGGACGAGATCAAGCTTTCCGGATTGCGCGGGCGCGGCGGGGCCGGTTTCCCGACCGGGATCAAGTGGGGCACGGTCCTTCATGCGCAGGCCGACCGCAAGTACATCGTCTGCAACGCGGACGAGGGTGACAGCGGTACCTTCGGAGACCGGATGCTCATGGAGGGGGATCCCTTCAGCCTGATCGAGGGCATGACCGTTGCGGGTCTGGCCCTCGGCGCTGCCAAGGGCTTCATCTACATTCGATCGGAATACCCTCACGCCTACCGGACCATGACGGAAGCGATCGAGCTTGCCATGGAGGCTGGCTACCTCGGACCATCGGTGATGGGATCCGGTCGTGCCTTCGCGCTGGAGACGCGGCTCGGTGCCGGGGCTTACATCTGCGGCGAGGAGATGTCCCTCCTGGAAAGCATCGAGGGCAAGCGCGGCGTGGTGCGGGCCAAGCCGCCACTGCCAGCGGTCAAGGGGCTCTTCGGCAAGCCCACCCTGATCAACAACACGCTGTCCCTCGCGACGGTGCCGTGGATCCTGGCCAATGGCGGGCAGGCCTATGCCGATTTTGGCATGGGACGTTCACGTGGCACCCTGCCGATTCAGCTCGCGGGCAATGTCAGGCGCGGAGGGCTCATCGAATTGGCCTTCGGGACCACCCTGCGGGAGATCGTCGAGGATTTCGGGGGTGGAACCGCGACGGGACGCCCGGTCAAGGCGGTGCAGGTCGGCGGACCTCTCGGAGCCTATTTCCCGGCCTCCATGCTCGACCTTCCCCTGGACTACGAGACGCTCGCTGCCGAGAAGGGCCTTCTCGGTCACGGCGGCATCGTCGTGTTCGACGATACCGTCGATCTCTCAGGGCAGGCCCGCTTTGCCTTCGAGTTCTGCGCCGCAGAGAGTTGCGGCAAGTGCACGCCCTGCCGTGTCGGCGCGGTGCGTGGCGTCGAGGTCATGGACCGGATCATCGCCGGTGTCGAGCCCGAGAAGAATTTCGAGGTCCTTGAGGACCTCTGCACGCTGATGACCGATGCTTCGCTCTGCGCCATGGGCGGACTGACGCCCTTGCCTGTGATGAGCGCGTTGAGACATTTTCCCGAGGATTTCGACAAGGCTCCGCGTGTTCCCGCGGCTGCCGATTGACGGAGAGCGATTATGGCTCTGATCAAGGAAGTCGATTACGGCACGCCGATCCGTCGGACGGAGAAGGCGGTTACGCTGACTATCGACGGCCAGCCTGTCACGGTTCCGGACGGCACCTCCGTCATGGCCGCGGCCATGATGCTGGGGACCGAAATCCCCAAGCTCTGCGCCACGGACTCGCTTGAGCCTTTCGGCTCCTGCCGCCTCTGCCTCATCGAGATCGAGGGGCGGCGCGGAACGCCCGCGTCGTGCACGACACCCGCCGAAGAGGGCATGGTCGTGCACACGCAGACCGATCGGCTCGCAAGGCTGCGGCGCGGCGTGATGGAGCTCTATATCTCGGATCACCCCCTCGACTGTCTCACCTGCTCGGCCAACGGCGATTGCGAGTTGCAGGACATGGCGGGCAAGGTCGGTCTGCGCGATGTCCGATACGGCTATGACGGCGAGAACCACCTCAAGGCGCCGAAGGACGAGTCCAATCCCTATTTCACCTTCGAGGACTCCAAGTGCATCGTCTGCTCGCGCTGCGTGAGAGCCTGCGAGGAGGTTCAGGGCACCTTCGCCCTCACAATCCAGGGGAGGGGGTTCGACTCGCGCGTCTCGCCGGGCGGAATGGATTTCTTCAGCTCGGAATGCGTCTCCTGCGGTGCTTGCGTGCAGGCCTGCCCGACGGCCACGCTCAATGAGAAGAGCGTGATCGAATTCGGCACGCCGGAGCATTCGGTCATCACCACCTGCGCCTATTGCGGCGTCGGCTGCTCGTTCAAGGCCGAGATGAAAGGGAGCAAGGTCGTTCGCATGGTGCCTTACAAGGACGGCAAGGCGAACGAAGGGCATTCCTGCGTCAAGGGACGGTTCGCCTGGGGCTATGCCACGCACAGGGACCGCATCACCAAGCCCATGATCCGCGAGAGGATCACGGACCCATGGCGTGAGGTCTCCTGGCAGGAAGCTATCGGGCACGCTGCCAGCGAGTTCAGACGGATCCAGTCCAAGTACGGTCGCGACTCCATCGGCGGCATCACGTCCTCCAGATGCACGAACGAGGAGACATTCCTCGTCCAGAAACTCGTCCGCGCCGCATTCGGCAACAACAATGTCGATACTTGCGCCCGCGTCTGTCACTCGCCGACCGGATACGGTTTGAAGACGACCCTCGGCACCTCGGCCGGCACGCATGACTTCGCATCGGTCGACCATGCGGACGTCATCATCGTGATCGGGGCCAATCCGACCGACGGGCATCCAGTCTTCGCATCCCGCATGAAGCGGCGCCTGCGCGAGGGAGCCCGCCTCATCGTCATCGATCCGCGCCGCATCGATCTCGTGAGATCGCCTCACATCGAGGCGGACTACCACCTGCCCCTGAAGCCCGGGACCAACGTGGCGATGATGAACGCGATTGCGCATGTGATCGTGACTGAGGGACTGGTCGACGAGGAATACGTGCGCGAGCGGTGTGAGCTAGACGCCTTCGAGTCGTGGGCCCGCTTCATAGCCGATGATCGCCACGCTCCCGAGTCCGTCGAGGATCTGACCGGCGTGCGGGCATCGGATGTGCGCGCCGCGGCCCGTCTCTATGCAACAGGCGGCAATGCGGCGATCTACTACGGGCTCGGCGTCACCGAGCACAGCCAGGGCTCGACCATGGTGATGGGCATGGCGAACATCGCGATGGCGACCGGGAACATCGGGAAGCCCGGCTGCGGCGTGAACCCGCTGCGTGGGCAGAACAACGTCCAGGGCTCCTGTGACATGGGCTCCTTCCCGCATGAGTTCACCGGCTACCGGCACGTCTCCGACGATGCGACGCGGCAGATGTTCGAGACTTTCTGGGGGGTACACCTCCTGAATGAGCCTGGCCTTCGTATTCCCAACATGCTCGATGAGGCGGTATCCGGCTCCTTCAAGGCTCTCTACATCCAGGGTGAGGACATCGCCCAGTCCGATCCCGATACGCAGCATGTGACCGCCGGCCTCAAGGGCATGGAATTCGTGGTCATTCAGGACATCTTCCTGAACGAGACCGCCAAGTATGCCCATGTCTTCCTGCCCGGCTCATCGTTCCTCGAAAAGGACGGCACCTTCACCAACGCGGAGCGGCGCATCAACCGCGTGCGCAAGGTGATGCCCCCGCTGGGCGGTTTGGCGGACTGGGAGGTGACTGTCGCACTCTCGAACGCCCTCGGGTATCCGATGCATTACACGCATCCGGGCGAGATCATGGATGAGATCGCAAGCCTGACGCCGACCTTCGCCGGGGTGTCGTACGCCAAGCTCGACCAGCTCGGCTCGGTTCAGTGGCCATGCAACGAGGCCGCGCCTGCCGGAACGCCGATGATGCATGTGGATCGCTTCGTCCGCGGCAAGGGCAGGTTCATGATGACGGACTTCGTCCCGACCGAGGAACGCACGGGGCCGCGTTTCCCACTGATCCTGACCACGGGCCGCATCCTGTCGCAGTACAATGTCGGGGCGCAGACGAGGCGCACGGAGAACAGCCGCTGGCACGAGGAGGACGTGCTCGAGATCCATCCCTTCGATGCCGAGAGCCGAGGGATCGTCGATGGCGATCTCGTCTCTCTCGAGAGTCGATCCGGAGACATCGCCTTGCGCGCACAGATCAGCGAACGCATGCAGCCCGGCGTCGTCTACACGACGTTCCACCACGCGAAGACGGGCGCGAACGTGATCACCACCGACTATTCCGACTGGGCAACGAACTGCCCGGAATACAAGGTCACTGCGGTGCAGGTCCGGCGTACGAACCGTCAATCCGATTGGCAAGCCCGATTCTATGAGGAGGATCTGGCACTCAAGCGTATCGATGCCAGGGCCGACGCTGCTGAATAGAGACAATGCGTTCGACCGCGGTGCGGCGATGCGCCCGCCACCGACGCCTGCGGTCTGCACTTTTGCTGATGGAGTAGGTTTTTGCATGAGTGTCGAGAAGCTCATCCGGATGGCCAACCAGATCGCAAGCTTCTTCCGGTCGTATCCGGAGGATCAGGCGCTCAAGGGCATCCATGACCATCTCGTGGCCTTCTGGACGCCGGGGATGCGTAACGCGCTTCTCACCTACGCAAGCCAGGATGACGGAAAGCTCGATCCGCTTGTGGTGAAGGCGATGCGTGGGGCTCCATCGGCGAAGAACCCGATCGAGAAGCAACTCGCCGGACCGGAGAAGGTCGGCGAGTTGGGGAGCGATGCCGGGTAAGGTTGCTCTCTCCGCCACATCGGTCACGGGGACCGACTTCGCCTGCGCAGGAGTCCGACATGGCCCAAAAAACCTTGGTTCTACTGTTCGCCTGGCTCTGCATTGGTCTTCCCGCCGGGGCGGCGGAGGACAGGGCGGTGGCGGCTCTGGCCCAGGACCTGAAGGAGCATGCGCCGTCCGAGTGGGAGGTCCGCGTGCGTTGGCGGGACGGCAGGCTCCTCGCAACGATCATGCCGCAACCCTACCAGACTGCCTTCGAGCTCTGGTACGCGCCTTCGAGGATGATCGCAGCACTCACAGAACTTTGCCCAGGGGCCAACGCGGAGATCTGGAGCCTCGTTGGATCGGACCAGGACATCGTCCTCGAACCCAGCGTCGGAGGAAAGACTGCTCCGAGCGCTCGGGTCAGCTGCCGAAAGGCCATGCTGAACAAGTCCTGACGGGAAAGGTGATGATGCTGATGAGGAATGTTGAGCGCGGCCGTACCGTTCCTCTGTGAGAGCATGCGACAGATTGAGGGGTAGGAAATCCATGCTATGCTGTATTCGAAGGTAGAGAGGTGATTGCGGACAGCGCCCCTCCAGGGTCGGGGTGCCGGGCCGGCGAGGGTCGCGGACACCGACCTGCGTGATCGTCCGCCGCACAGCGTATCAGGCTTCGTTCAATCGCAAGCGGGGTACTCTCATGCGTCCTTTGTTAATGTCGTGCCTTGTCCTGACAACGTTCGCCTCCTCGGTCATGCCGACCGTCGCCGATGACCAGGCCGATTGCACCGCCGGCATCGCCATGATCAAGGCGGAACTCGACAAGAAGCCGCCGCAGACGACACTCACGGCACTACAGCGGGCGCTGAGGAGCGCCGAGCGCGAGTTGAAGGAGGCGGAGTTCGACGAGTGTGTCGACGCCGTCGACGACGCCAAGAAGGCGCTGGGCCGCTGATGCCGTCCAACTGACACGAGGAGCCCATGATGACTGTCTTTCGAGTGAGCGTTCTGGCCGCCGCCCTTTTCCTAATGATGCCGCCATCTCCGACCTGGGCCCAGGCCGGGCTCCTCGGACGGGTGACGCGGCTTGCTCCGATCGAACTGGCGGCTGGAAAGCCGCTCGCGGAAGCCCCGTATGAGATCGAGGCCGGCAAGTACTATCGGCTTCCCATACGGGCGGACGGGAGCCAGGAACTGCAACTCGTCGGTCCGGAGTTCTTCCGCAACGTGTGGATCAACGAGGTCGTCATCAACAAGATCGAGGTGCGCCCGTTAGGGCTCGACAGCATCGAGTTCGATGCCGAGGGCGAGGCCACCATCACGTTCGTGCCGATCCGGCCCGGCACCTTCGAGTTGCGAATCCCGGGCACGACCGGCGAATCCCAGCGGGTGATCTTCAACGTAAAGGGTTGAAGGGGACACCGAGGCAGTTTGCGGCGATGTAACGCACCTATGGAGCGGACCCTCTGGATGCAGCCGTAGCGCTCGCTGACGATTGACGTCTTCTGGTAACCGGTTTCTCAACCGAACATAAAGACGATCACAGCGATTAAGGGCTGCGCTCGCACGGTGAAGCGGGGCGGTGAGGTGATTACCAGCATCACGACCATTGCCACAGCCGGTCAAACTCCTGGCCATACTTCGGTTCAGATCGCATCTGACTCTGCTTACCTTCTCTGTATGGCGGATGTCATTGGGAACGTCGCCGTCAGCATTCAGAGATCCTGCCTGCGCCAGCGGGTTCAATCTTGATTCTGAGCGAGGTGCAAGGACGTGCTGGGTATTCCTGGAACGGTGTGCGAGCGAAGGAGCACTTGTATCGACATCCCGCCTGTGGTCTGCGGGACCTGGCCATGTTGCTAAATGAAGGTAGCTTTCACATGAGTTTTTCCGACCGGCAATGGAATTGCATGAGTCCAATTTAACGGCTTCTTCTCAGATCGAGGTTGGCCGAAAGGGTAATGCCATTCACTCCTACGGGAGTACAACCGCCGTAAGCTGAGTGAGGGTTTGGAAGGTCTCCTGTTGGCACATTCCGGAAGAAATACTATGGTCTGCTCATGAGGGGCAGAATTTTATTTCATCTGCTGTTCGTTACTCTTTGATCCAAAGCCGAATTTTGCCTCTGTTGAACGTGGGCTCTATGTCTCGCTTAGACACACGCAGTCATGACAGCCAGAAAGGATCGCGAAGGCGCCGTCCGATTTCCATGATTTTACCGCTTACTGTTTCCGTCATTCGATCTTTTAATCGATCATCTGCCGCGGCAGTCGGGTAGGAAAGACAAAGGCCCACTATCTCATTGCGACCTGGATCCGCGACTGCACCACCGACAGACGAGATGCCCGGCGTCACCAGACTTGACGAATAGGCGATCCTGCGTTCGCGGATCGTATGCATCTCCTTAAGCACCTGGTGTCCCGTTATTCCTGATTTCGTATCTTCCACGTCGACGTATCCCAGTTGTTGCAGGACCTGCTCGTCGGGCATGCGAGCAAGGATGGCTCTGCCGATGATCGAATCATAGGCTGGCTTTCGTTCAGCAATCGCGCCGGTGTGTTGAAGCGGGTACGAACCTTGCTTCGCCATCAGAAGAACGCGATCGCCCGCCGAGACGATGCCGGCATGGCCGGTAAAGCCGAATTCAGCCACCAGATCGTCGAGCGCATCGCCGATCAACTCAAGCAGCGTGTGTCGCGCCAAGTACAGCCGGCCCAGGTCCAACGCCCGCTGGCCGATGTAATATCCTCCCTCATGGTCGTCACGCTCCAAAAGGCCGGAATCGGCGAGCGTCTTCAGCAGCCTTGAAACTGAGGCCTTCGGCAGGTCGAGATCGCGCGCCACTTCCCCAACCCTCAGGCAGGGCCGGTTGTCTGCCAAAAGGGCAAGAATGCGCAATCCGTTGTCAATCGAGCTCATACTTTGGTCGTTCCATATACATCACCTGTGTTGACTCAGGTGAAACTAATATATCTGGTACCACAAAGGCCGGGCCGGACCTAGCCGGTCGTTACAGGAGTTCAGAAGAGGCAATCATGGTGGTCGGAACAGCACATCGGGAACCGGGAAGCATTACACGAGGTCATGTGGAGCTGGGATCATATCCCGACGGCCCTCTCACCTCGCCCGTGGTCATCGCCTCGGGGAAGAAGGACGGGCCGACATTGTGGCTCCAGAGCTGCATTCATGGTCCGGAGGTCGTCGGTCCGCTGAGCATCCAGCGCTTCCTGAAGACAGTCGACCTGACGGAGATGGCCGGCACCGTCATATGCCTGATGCTCGCCAATCCGCTAGGTTTTCGTGGCTACAACAGGCTCACCCCGCAGGACGGGTTCAACCTGAACCGCGTGTTCCCGGGTGATCCGGCGGGGCATCACAGCCAGCAGCTCGCTCACCGGCTCCTCGAATTGTCGCTTGAGCACTCCGACGCGATGCTCGACCTGCATTCCGGGGGCGATCTCACAATCACCTGCCACTACACGCTGTTCCACAATGACGGCACAGCCGCCGGCGTGGAATCGGAGCGGCTCGCGAGGGCGACGGGCACGCCCAATGTCTGGAACTCGCTAGAGCCTTTCCTGAGCGGTGCCCATTTCGCGAATTATACGAAGCGCGGGAAGCCTTCCCTCATCGTGGAGAGCGGAGGCGGTGCCCGCGTCACGGCCGAGGATCTCGACCGGCTGACGGGCGCGATCTTCGGAGTGTGCAAGGCGATAAACATCTTGCCCGGCGACCCGCCGAAGTTGGACCGGATTCGCCTCGGCGGAGATGCCGTCCATGTCAAATGCACGCGTGGAGGATTGTTCATTCCCTATGTCGGCCCCGGCGACGATGTCAGGGAAGGGCAGCATCTTGCCGATCTCGTGGATCTGTTCGGCGACGTCGTGCAGGAAATCCGCTGCCCGCTCAAAAATGCGTGGGTCGGCTCGATCCGTCGCCCGCATATGCCGATCTACAATGGCGATCAGGTCTTCGAACTCGTCGAGACCAAGGGCTATGAGCCAGCCTAACCTTTGAATTCCGGCACGAATATCGAACGAGAAGGGAAAAGTCATGACTTTCGATCATATCTCCCGCCGCCAGGTTCTAACTGGGTTGGCGGCTCTTGGTACCTTGCCGGTACTGTCCTCGCGGCTGTCGGCCGCGGAGAGCTTTTCCGGACGAAGCTTGGTATCTTCGGGCTTCGGCGGTTCGACCATGGATATCATTCATAAGGCTGTGTTCGATCCCTTTGACAAGGCGACAGGCGCCAAGAGCACCCAGGTCCCGATGCAGTCGGCTGCCGCTCTCGCACGTCTCAAGTCCGAGGCAGGTAATCCGCAGATCGATATGTTCCAGTTCTCCGGCGGTCAGGAAGACGCCGCCAAGAAGGAGGGTCTGACGCAGCCCCTGACCTCCGTTGCTCAGCTGAACGCAATCCCTGCCGAGATGAAGGATCCCGACGGCCATTGGGTAACGTGGGCCGTCATCGGCGAAGGCATCGTCTACCGTAAGGACAAGATCAAGGAGCCTCCGCGCAGCTACAAGGATTTCCTCAAGCCTGAATACAAGGGGCACGTTGCTTTTCCTGCCATCACCAACGGTTACGGCATGGACTTCCTCGTCATGTTGGCACGTGCCTTCGGCGGCGGAGAAGTCAACATCGAGCCCGGCTTTGAGGCCATGCGCAAACTCAAAGGCGAAACGATCTTCAAGGCAGCGTCCGATCTTCCTTCCCTGTTCGGGCAGGGGGATATCTGGATCATGCCGTACGATACCGGAAACGCATTCAAGGTGCAGAGCAGCGGCCTGCCCGTTGCTTTCGCGACCCCAGAGGAGGGCAGCCCGGCCGTGAACATCACGGCAGTGGTTGCCAAGGGGGCAAAGAATGCGGACGTGGCAAACGCCGCGATCGACTACATGCTGCGGCCGGAAGCTCAGATCGAGATCGCCCGCCACATGCGATGGACGGCCTCGAACCCGAACACGAAGCTGCCGGACGATCTCGCCTCGGAGGTTCCGAACGTGGCACAGCTTGCCAAGCTGGACCGCTCGATCATCAACGAGAAGCGTCCTGAATGGACCGAGCGCTGGAACCGCGAGATCGCGCGATGACGGCCACAGGCGATCTGGCACGGCAGAAGGGACGTGGCGGCCCTTCACCAGCCGTTATCCCCGTGTTGATCTTCGCGCCGTGCCTGATCGTCTATCTGGTGCTATTTGTCTGGCCGCAACTGTCCCTGCTTACGACCAGCGCCTTCGACAAGGGCCAGCTTTCCGGTGTTCACTACGTCCGGTTTCTTGGCGATGAATATTACTGGGAGCTGTTGGGCCGCACCCTTCTGCTCGGCGTCTGCGTGACCCTGATTACCTTGGTTCTGGGTGTGCCGGTCGCATATGTTCTCGCCCGCATGCAGTCGCGCATGGCCGCATTGCTGCTGATCCTGACGACGTTTCCCTTGCTGGTGAGCGCGGTTGTCCGCTCCTTCGGCTGGATGGTTCTCTTCTTCAGGGACGGCATCGTCAGCAATACGCTGCAGGCACTTGGCCTCGTCGATCACCCGCTCCAGCTCATGTACACTCTGACGGGCGTCATCATCGCTCTGGCGCAGGTGCTGTTGCCGCTGATGGTGCTCACCTTGCACGGCGTCTTCAAGTCGATAGATCCCGATCTCGAGTTCGCCGCGATGAGCCTTGGTGCATCGCCCCCGCTGGCGCTCTGCCTCGTGACCTTGAGGCTGGCCCGCAGCGGAATCGTCGCCGGATCCCTGCTCGTGTTCTCCCTCGCGATTAGCGCCTTCGCGACGCCGGGGCTCGTGGGCGGAGCAAGAGCGAACGTCATGGCGACGGCGATCTACGAGCAGACGATCGAGATGCTGGATTGGCCCTTCGCTTCTACGCTCGCGACCGTCCTCCTGGTCTTTGTCCTCGCGTTGTCGCTTCTTTATGGAGCCGCCCTGGACCGGCGGGCAAAGAGTGAGTCTGTGGCATGACCATCGATCCGCGTTCCCCCTTCGGTCTTCTGCTTACGGCGATCTGCATCATTGCCTTCGCCTATCTGATCCTGCCCATCCTCGTAGTGGTGGTCGCGCCGCTGGGCGATACCGGCTATCTCGCATTTCCACCAAAAGGCTTCACGCTGCGGTGGTATGCGGCCGCACTGGACGACACTCGTTATCTGAGCGGCTTCCTGACGAGCCTGCAGATCGGCGGTGCCGTTGCCCTGCTGTCGACGATCATCGGCGTCCTGGCAGCCTACGGGCTGAGCCGCTACGACTTTCCTGGACGCTCGCTGATCGAAGCGCTGTTTCTCTCCCCGCTGATCCTTCCTACACTGGTTCTGGCCGTCAGCCTCTCGCTGTTCTTCACAAGGACCGGCCTGCTGACCGGCACGGGACGTCTCGTTCTTGCGCACATCATCGTTTGCACGCCGTATGTCATTCGGGTCACGCTGCCTGTGCTGCGACGGTTCGACCGGACCCTTGAGGAAGCCGCGCAGAACCTCGGCGCGTCGCCCATTCAATCGTTCTTCCTGATCCTGCTGCCTGTCATCAAGACCGGGATCATTGCGGGCTGCGTGATGGCGTTCATCACCTCCTTCGACGAGGTCGTGCTCGCGCTCTTCCTAGCCAGCCCCGGAGAACCGACGCTTCCGGTGATAATCTATTCCGCCGTGCAGTTGGGATTCGAGCCGACCGTCGCAGCTGTCTCCGGCCTCCTGGTGATTCTGACCTGCGTGTTCATGGTGCTGTATCAGATACTCGGCGTGGCCCGACAGGATTGAGGCATAAGATGGAAATCGAACTTCGCAATCTCGCAAAATCCTTCGGCGCCACGAAGGTCGTGAACGACCTTTCGTTCTCCCTCGAAAAGGGTGAGATGATCGCGCTCCTGGGCCCGTCCGGCTGCGGCAAGACCACGACTCTGCGCATGATGGCAGGCTTCATCGGGCCCACGTCCGGCGCCATCCTAGTCCGCGGCCAGGACGTGACGAGGCTGCCGCCGCACAAGCGCGACTCAGGCCTCGTTTTCCAGAATTACGCCCTGTTTCCGCACATGACCGTGACGGAGAACATCGCCTTCGGGCTCAACCGGAGGGGCATTCCCCGCGAAGAACAGAAGGCGCGCATCGCCGGCATGGTCGAGAAGCTCAAGCTGAAGGGCCTCGAACAGCGCTATCCGAAGCAGCTTTCCGGCGGACAGCAGCAGCGCGTTGCCGTTGCGCGTGCGCTCGTCATCAATCCGGCAATCCTGTTGCTTGACGAGCCCTTCTCGAACCTGGATGCGAAGCTGCGTGAGAGCACCGGCATCGAGCTGCGCAGGATTCAGCGGGAGCTCGGTCTGACGTCCATCTTCGTGACCCATGATCAGACCGAGGCCATGGCGATTGCCGACAAGATTGCCGTCATGAACGGCGGCGTCATCGAGCAACTGGGGTCTGCGTCGGAAATCTACGAAACGCCGGCGACCCGCTTCGTGGCGGAATTCATCGGCAAGGCGAATTTCCTGACGGGCTCGGTTGTCGACCGATCGGCTTCGGGCGTCAGGATCGACTTGTCCTCCGCGGGTGCGCTGGTTGTGCCGGAGTCAAAGGTCGGGCGGGATGCCCGGCATGTCGAGGTGATGATTCGCCCGGAGAATGTGGTGCTGACGGCTGATCCGGCACTACAATCCCTCCAGGGCGTCGTCGACGTGATCTCCTATCAGGGCGCGACCGCGCACGCGATCATACGCCTGCCGAGCGGCCTGACCCTGACGGCCGAGTGCAAGGGGCGTGAGGCCGGCTGGATGAGTCCTGGTGGTAAAGTCTTCGCGTCGCTGCAGCCGGAGTCCGTCACTGTGTTCAGGCATTGATTGAAGCGAACTCAGACGTCAAGAGTCCAGAGGGTCCTGTGGAAGCGATGTTAAGCGGTTCAAACAGCATAGGATCGGTCATAAATTAGAGAGCTTCAGCACGAGGCGTAGTAATAAATCGCGAATGTCTCTTCCTGGCACTCCCCGGACGTAAGGGTTCCGTCTGCTGCTGCGTCCTAAACGAACGTCCAGAAAATCTAAGTGCTCCTTACGCGCCGTAGGCAATCGGCTTAAAATGCGACGCCCGCCATGTTTGCCATTCTGGCGCGCCACCTCAGCACGCTTGCTGACGATATCCCCCTCTTTGCTCAACCTTTTCTGTGTCCAGGACCCGCGTTGCAGGCTCCAGAACTCCATCACTGCAGGCTTTACGAGCTCGAAGAGGACCGCTTGGTCGTTAAACCTCAGAGGATCGCGAACCATGAGTATCGCGGAAAGGTTGTTCCATCCGGGTTTTTTAATCAGCCGAAAGCAGAGAACGTTTCAGCCGTATTGTTTTCCACCGCAGGTGTGGGGGCGTAAGTGCCCGTCACCACTGCTGCTGCAATCTCGCTCGCTTTATGCTGCGCATCTTTCTGCCGTTCGAATGGCTGAGAAACTGGTAATCTGCGTAAACTGCAACAACGGGACGAATCCTCGATTCCTAAGCTGTAGCTCGGTGTAACCACATCAACTACGGTGGATTCGTGTGAACTGCCGTCTAACGTTGAAGCAGGCAGAACTGGTCGGACTCTCCTGATATGATCACCGAAATTGCTTTAGATCACCCACATGGGCCAGATCGGCCTCCAGGAAGTTAATTCGGGTCTAGATCGAACAGCGCTGTGTTTGGCATATCCTTCTGGTCAGAGCCTGCACCCCGCCATATCGCTTTCTGGGATACCGTATCGACCTCCAGGTCCCACTCGATTTCATATCGGTCATGGCGGAAATGGCTGCGCAGGAAACTTATTGGTTTTCCGTCGATATCGTAGGAAATGCGCCGCACGCAAAGAATGGGCGAGCCGATTTCGACTTCCAGATGTTCAGCAGAGAATGGATCCGCTGAACGCGCGCTGATGCGCTGGCGAGCCGTTACCGATGGAGAGCCATCCCGCAGAAACAACTTGAACAACGGAGCTCCCATGAAGTCATCGGGGGTGTAATTCTTTGCGAGACGTTCTTGGATGAACGTCGTGAGCAATCCAATGGGGCGGCCCTTATAGCTCCGAAGCCGAATAGCCTTATGGACCAAATCGCCTTGTTCAACTTCCAATGCTGCTGCGGCGTCGGCTGGTGCGGCTATCATTCCAAACTCAAGGAGCTTTGTCTCCGTTTGCTTCCACATATCGGTGAGATTTGACGTGAAGCTATGGGGCTCGCTCCCCGGCGGAAGCGTTGCAGCGACGAAGGTTCCGACGCCACGACGGGTGGCGAGATAGCCTTCGGACTTTAAGAGGTCCATTGCCTTGCGGACAGTCAAACGCGAGGTTGAAAAGCGCTCTGCTATGGCATCCTCACTCGGGAGCGCTACGGACACGTTATAGTGTCCATCAATGATCTCTTCCCTCAGAATCGAGTAGATCCGCCAATAGATTGGCAACGGGGATGTTTGTTGTAGTTCGGAATTCATATTGAAAATCAAATCCTTATTCCGCCGAGCCAATAGCCGCCCCCTCTAGCTCGTTCCTCTTTCGGTTGCATGTGCGCCAAGCCTTCCCCAAACGCAACAACATATTTACCTATATATATGTATATACAGCTTGACATCCATATCTGTGAACGGCTCTCATAGGTCAACAATCGTGCTGATAAGCACAACAAGAGAGGGATCTATGAAAGCTCACCATGCATACTCTCTGCTGAAATCCGCCCCACTCGTGGCATCGCTCATGATGGGATCGGTCGGCACGTCGGCCCTCGCCGCGGAGCTTGGTACGATTACGATCGCAACACAGCTCGATCTTCTGACGCTTAACAGTTCCAAGAACGTCACAGGATGGCACCGCTGGGTCTATCGCAACATCTATGACCCGCTCATCACTCTCGACGAGAACAACGAAATCAAACCCGCGCTTGCCACCAGCTGGGAAAGGATTGCCGATAACACTTGGCGCTTCAAGCTACGCGAGGGCATAAAATTCCAGAACGGCGAGCCGTTCACGGCTGAGGCGGTAAAGCTCTGGATCGATGAAGGCAAGAAGGCTGATTCCCAGGCTCGTGGCTCTCTCGCCCTGATCACGGAAGCGAAGGTCGTCGATGACCACACATTGGACATCGTCACAGACGGACCTGTCGCCTATTTCATCGACACAATTGCAGACCGCATGTCGGCATTGCCGCCTGCCTATTACAAACAGGTCGGCGCTCAAGAATTCGGTCTGAAGCCTGTCGGAACCGGTCCATACAAGTTTGTGAGCTGGCGTCGCGGCGACCGCATCGTTCTCGAGTCCAATCCTGAATACTGGGGCGGTGCGCCGAAAGCGGATGGTGTGGTCTTCTGGGTGGTTCCGGATGCTTCTGCGCGGGCTGCCGCAGTCCTGAACGGGGAAGCAACGCTTGGCACTGCCATTGCTCCGCTCGAGGCGCCGCGTTTCGAAAGTTCGGCGACGGCGCGGATCTCCGCCAGCGAGGGTGGCAACCGTCCCATCTGGGGTGGGATGATGATGAACCGTCCGATTTTCCAAGATCGGCGGGTTCGGGAAGCCGTGAACCTGGCGGTCAACCGGCAGGCCATCGTCGATAGGTTGCTGCGCGGATACGGCAAGCCGATGGGGCAGCTCTGCGCGACATCCATGTACTGCTACGACCCAGCCATCGGGCCGATGCCCTACGATCCCGCGAAGGCTAAGAGCCTGCTGCAGGAAGCGGGCGTGAAGGACATGTCGATCACTCTTCATGCTCCGCAGGGTCCGGTCGCTCAGGCGAACGAACTCACCCAGATCATTGCTGCCAACCTCAAACAGGTGGGCTTTAATGTATCGATCCGGATCGACGAGGCATCTCAGTTCTCGGCGAAGCTTTATGATTTCGACAACAAGGGCAAGGATGTCGGCGACCTGTTCATCTACTTCTACCAGGGCGGGCCCGGTTCCGAGACCACAATCCGATCCCTGACCAACAGCAAGGGCAACTGGAACTGGCAATATTACCACGACGCCCAAGTCGATGCTCATTGGGATCAGGCGCAAAAGTCATTCGACCAGGGACCACGCCAGGAAGCGCTTCAGAAGCTTTCGGCCAAGGTCCGCGCGGATGTGCCATGGCTGTTCCTGTATGAGCCGCTTTCTGTCTGGGCCGTCAGCAACAAGATCGCCTGGAAGGCACGGGCCGATGACCAGATCATTATTCAGGATATGGGACCGGCCGAAAAATGAGCTGGTTCATACTCCGCCGTACGTTGAGTGCCGGCGTGGTCATCTTCGGAGTCGTGACGGTGATTTTCGTCCTGTCACGACTCATAGGGGATCCGATCGCCCTGATGATCCAGCCGGGAATGACGGTGGCCGATATCGAAGAACTGCGCGCCCTCTGGAACTTGGATGCTCCCATACCGGAGCAATTCATAAGATTTCTCGGCTCTGCCCTCACCGGTGATTTCGGCCTCTCCATCTGGCAGGGACAGCCTGCTCTCGGCTTGGTCCTCGAAAGCCTTCCGGCAACGCTCCTTTTGACGTCGGCGGCACTTCTGGGGGCCTTGCTGCTGGCATTGGTGCTCGGCTCGTTAGCCGCCATCAAACGGGACAGCATGCTCGATCGCACGTTGATGAGTCTCACGCTCTTCGGGCAGTCGGTGCCGAATTTCTGGCTCGCCCTCATGCTCGTCCTGGTGGTCTCGGTGCATTTCCATCTGCTGCCCCCAGCCGGATATGGGACTGGGAGCCACCTCGTGCTGCCAGCGATTGCCTTGGGCCTCTTCCCACTGGCGCGCCTGACACGCTTGGTGCGGGCCGAGCTGCTCGATGTTCTCTCCCAGGACTACATCAGGACAGCGCGCAGCAAGGGCATCGCGCCGTGGCTGATCTTGGTGCGCCATTGCCTTCGCAACATCGCGATCTCCTTGGTGACCGTGATTGCCGTTGACTTCGGGACATTGATGGGCGGCGCGGTCGTCACCGAGACCATCTTTGCGTGGCCGGGAATGGGCCGGCTCATGATCGACGCGATTTCCCACCGCGACTTTCCCATCATGCAGGCTGGAGCCTTCGTCGTAGCGCTCGTCGTCGTCCTCACCAGTCTCATCGCCGACATCACCTACGCGATCATCAATCCGAGGATCCGCTATGCATGATGCGACGCAGATCAACACATATCCTCAGAAGCAGGGCTTCAGGGTTCGCCTGCCACGCCTTTACGGAACACGCATGCTGTTCAGCGAGATATTGAGCATCGCCTTTTTGGCGGTGTTGATCGTGCTCGCGCTGCTATCCCCGTGGATTGTTCCGTTCAATCCTACTGAGGCTGATATCCTTTCCAATCTACTGAGCCCCTCCCTGAGTTCGGAGTTCGGAGGACCGCCCCACCTTCTTGGGACCGACGTGCTGGGCCGGGATGTGTTCAGCGGCATCGTCTACGGCACGCGCGTGTCGCTCATTGTCGCGCTCGCCGCAGTGCTCGGCGCCGGCGTACTCGGGACCATCATCGGTTTGATCGCAGGATACGCACGCGGCTGGACGGACGAAGTCGTCATGCGGCTAGTCGACGTCCAGCTCGCGTTTCCGTTCATCCTGCTCGCTATCATGATCATGTACATCCTCGGTCCGGGGCTGCTCAACATCATTATTGTCCTCATCGTGGCGAAGTGGCCGATCTATGCGCGCGTCGCGCGTGCCGAAGCCATGCGCCATGCCTCGAGCGACTTTGTGCTTGCGGCGACTTCTATGGGCGCAGGTCATGGGCGGATAATCTTCCGACACATCCTTCCCAATGCATTGACCCCGCTGATCGTCGTCGCGGCTTTCGCCGTGCCTCAGATGATCATGTATGAGGCAGCTCTGAGCTTCCTTGGCTTGGGCTTGCCGCCAGACCAGATCTCGTGGGGCTCGATGCTGGCCGCTGGCCGCAGCGTTCTTGAGCAGGCGTGGTGGGTCGCGACATTCCCAGGGCTCGCGATCATGGGGACGATCCTCAGCATCAACATTCTCGGCGAAGCACTTCGAAAGCGCGTCGGCCCGTCTTCCGACATTGATTAATCAGGAATGGCTATGAACATCTCCGTATCCAAGGCGACAAGCCTGCAGCCTGCATCCGTCGACCCGATTACCCTGGAAATCATCCGCGGTGCGCTGCGCTCCGCCCAGCTCGAGATGGGTTCACTCCTGGAGCGGACTGCGATGTCACCGGTCATCCGCGAGAAGCAGGATTACTTTACCGGCATTGTTGACCGGGACCTGAACCTTCTCATTGGCACCCGCATGCCGTCCGGAGGGCGTGTGGTGCCACCGGTCCTGAAGCAGTTTCCGATCTCGGAAATGCGGCCGGGCGACATCTTTCTCTACAATGACTGCTACGCCACGGACGGCGCGGTATCCCACTCCCCCGATATGGTTTTCGTGAACCCGGTCTTCATCGATGGCAAGGTCGAAGGCTTCGTCTTCGCATGGGCGCACTTCCTCGATATCGGCGGGTCGCATCCGAGTTCCACGACGCCTGACACCGAGAATATCTTCCAGGAAGGCATCATCATTCCGGTTGTGCGCCTCTGCGAGAACGGGGTCATCAACGATGATATTCTGAGAATATTCATCAGAAATTCGCGCTTCACCGAAATTGTCCGCGGCGACACGCGCTCGATGATCGCCGCCGTTCAGCTCGGCGAAAAGCGCCTCCGCGAGGTCCTCAGCCGATATGGAACGGAGACTGCTCACAAGGCTTTCTCAGCCCTCATCTCCCACACCGAGCAGACGGTGACGGAGCGCATGCATGCGGCGTTTCCGCCAGGGCAGTATAAATTCGCCGACGTGGTCGACGACGACGGAAAAGGCTCCGGACCGCTGGCCATCCGCATGACGATGGAGTCCGACGGAGAGAACCTTGTCCTGGACGCAACGGCGTCGGATGACCAGACGGAAGGGCCGATCAACTTTCTCATGAGCAGTGTTATCCCCAGCATGGTGTTCGGCCTGTTCATGACGGCCGACAAGCCGGACCTTCTGCCGAACGAAGGGTTGCTGCAGTGCATCGACGATCTAAAGCTACGTCCCGGCAGCCTTCTGAAGCCAAAGTTTCCGGCGCCGCTGGGCCAGCGGGCGACCGTATCCCGCAGGGTTCATACCACCTGCTACGGACTCGTCGGTGTTGCCGATCCGGATTCGGGTCACGCGTCCAGCTCGGCCTACTCTCTTGGAAAGATATCCGGTCTTCGCGAAGGCAGTGAAAAGCCCTATCTCAAGACGATGGGCTTCGGCGTTGGACAGGGAGCGCGTCCCTACGCCGACGGCATCGACGCCGTCTACTATATCGCTCAGCGTAATTTCCCGATCGAATTCTCCGAGATGAACTTCCCCGTAAGAATCAGGCGATACGGGATTCATCGGGATTCGGGCGGTCCCGGACGCTGGCGAGGCGGCTGCGGTATCGTGCGTGAGATCGAGCTGCTCGGTGACGACGCTTCCCTCATGCTTCGCCTGACCAACTGCGTTCATCCACCTTTCGGCATCAACGGCGGCATGTCGGGTCGCGCTGGGCGCTTCACCATGAACCCGGGCACACCGCAGGAGGAAATGCTCCCGATGCTCGCAGAAGGCGTGCCGATGCGCCGTGGCGACATCTTGAGGGTCGAGACTCCTGGCGGTGGCGGCGTTGGCCATCCATTCGACCGCCCGGTCGAACTGGTGCTGCGCGACGTTCTTGGTGAATTCATCAGCGTCGAAAGCGCGCTTGAGGATTACGGGGTTGTCGTCGATCTCGACAACGATGAGGTGGATCTAGCCGCAACGAAGGCGATCCGGCGTGATCGCCGCTGGTCGACGAAGCTCGTCCACCGAAACGGATATTATGATGAAGATGCCTGGTACGAGGCATCATACAACCTGAAGGACGCTCACCATGCCTAAGGCAAAGGTCTCCGATATCGAAATGTATTATGAGGTCGCGGGCGAAGGCCCTCCGCTTCTCATGAGCAGCGGCTGGTCGCTTGCCGGACGCAATTTCGGCAAGAGCCATCCGATATTGTCCCGGAAGTACACCTGCATCCGCCATGACCATCGAGGCATGGGACGTACCGATGCCCCCGATGGGCCGTGGACGATCGCTCAGATGGCGGACGACCTTGCCGGGTTGCTGGACCATCTCAAGATCGACAGGACGCGGATGATCGGCGGCGGCGGCATGGGCGCGCGCGTCGCCATGGAGTTGGCCATACGCCACCCCGATCGCATTTCGGCGCTCGAACTCGGATCGGCGGTGCTCAAGTCGGACCATTTCAGCGCATCGCTTGCAAGGATGTGGAAGCGGCTTCGTGCGCTGGATCCGGAGCTCTGGGCCGAGGAAGTCACGCTCTGGTGCTATACGCCGGCGACCTACATAGAGCGGCCCGAGATTCCCGAGGCGGCGTTCCGGGGACGCGCGGGCGAGGATACATTCCCAGCACCTCGCTCCTATGACAGGATCGTGGATGCCATGCTGGCCCTCGATCTGCGTGGCCGGGCCCGCAACATCAAGTGCCCCACCCTCATCACCTGCGGTGGCGTCGAAGATCTCTTCACGGGTCCCCGATATGCGCGGGCCGTGCATGAGGAAATTCCGAACTCGGTCCTTAAAATCTTCGAGGGCGCATCGCATGGATATACCGGCGAGTGCCACGACGAATACATGGCGCTCATTCTCGACTGGTTTGAAAAACATGGTGACTGACACGCCGTTGCTGCGGGTCGAAGGACTTCGCACAGCGCTCGGAAGCGATGGCAACAATTTTGACGTCGTCACCGGCGTCGACTTGGAGCTTCGCGAGGGAGAGACGGTTGCGCTTGTCGGTGAAAGCGGCAGTGGAAAGAGCGTCACGGCGCTCTCCATCGCACGCTTGCTCGGCCCTCGGCTTCGGACCGTGGCTGGCAAGGTCCTGCTCAATGGCAAGGACCTTCTCAGCCTCAGTGAAAAAGGCATGCGCCAGCTTCGCGGCAGGGATATAGCCGTCGTCTTTCAAGAGCCGATGACGTCACTCAATCCCGTGCTGCGGATCGGAGCCCAGCTTGCCGAGAGCATCAGGCGAAATCCCGTTGCCGCATCCAGCGTGCGGGATCGCGCCATAGCCTTGCTCAAGAGCGTTGGCATCACCAATCCCGAAAGCCGGATCGACATGTATCCGCATCAGCTTTCCGGCGGGATGCGCCAGAGGGTGATGGTGGCGATCGCAGTCGCTGCCAGGCCACGGGTTCTGATCGCGGACGAGCCGACGACGGCTCTCGACGTGACGACACAGGCGCAGATCTTGGATCTCATGCAGGCGCGAATGGCAGAATTTGGCGCCGCAACGCTGCTCATTACGCACGACATGGGTGTCGTTGCCCGCTATGCGCAGAAGGTCAATGTCATGTATTCCGGCGGAATCGTCGAGCGGTCAGACGTCCAGTCGCTGTTTGCCAAGCCTGCGCATCCTTATACCCGCGGTCTCCTGAACTCCATGCCGCGCCTTGACCGTCCTCGCATGGGAAGACTCAGCGCGATCGAAGGGCTGCCGCCCTCAGTGCTCACGCGTCCCAAGGGGTGTCCCTTCCAGCCGCGCTGTGCCTTCCGCATAGACAAATGCAGCCAGAAGCCGCCTCTTGAATCGATAGCCGCTGGCCACGAGGCGGCCTGCTGGCGCGCGCGAGAGATCGCTTCATTGCCTCTCGATGATCAAGCCGATGCTCCGGCCATGAGGAGCGGGTCATGAAGACGCAGCCCATCCTGACCGCTGAGAATGTTTGCAAATATTTTCCCGGACCGCGGTCTGGGCGCAATCCCAGTCTGGCCGTCCAGGCGGTGGACCAGGTAAGCCTCAAGATCGCCCCCGGCGAGACCCTCGGACTTGTCGGTGAAAGCGGGTCGGGCAAGAGCACTCTCGGACGCGCTCTGCTTCAGCTCGATCGCCCGACTGCCGGAAAGGTTTATCTAAAGGGCACTGAGCTCACCAGTCTTTCCAATAGCGCGTTGCGTCCCCTGAGGCGCGATATGCAGATGGTCTTCCAGGATCCCCAATCGTCGCTGAACCCGCGCATGAAGGTCGCTGAGATCATCGCGGAGCCCCAAATCATTGCAGGCGAACTCAGCGGAAAGGTTGCCATAAAGACACGCGTTGAAGAACTGCTCGATATGGTGCGCCTTCCGGCAAGTGCTGCGTCGCGTTACCCGCAGGAATTCTCGGGTGGGCAGCGCCAGCGCATCGGGATCGCTCGTGCCATCGCTCTGCGCCCGCGTCTGATCGTCGCCGATGAGGCTGTGTCGTCGCTGGACGTATCGATCCAGGCGCAGATCATTAATTTGCTGATGGATCTGCAACGCCAGCTTGGTTTCGCCTGCCTCTTCATCGCTCATGATCTTGCCGTCGTGCGGCATGTAGCTGACAGAGTTGCCGTAATGTTTCTCGGGCGGCTAGTGGAGCTGGCGCCGACGGATTCCCTGTTTGCACATCCCCAGCACCCTTACACGCGAGCGCTGCTTGATGCGGCGCCCATCCCGGATCCTGTCATCGAAATGACCAGGCAGCGGAGCGCGGAAACGTTCATTCGGCGACGCTACCCGGCTGAAATGACCGAAGTCCGCGCCGGACATTTCGCAGCCCCGTCAACCCCTGAATTTCTCTAGAATTAGAAGGCGCACCATGTCGCTTGACGAGCTTTCCACTGATCCCACCTTTTCCCTCGCCATCGATACCGGCGGAACCTTCACCGACGTTTCCCTCGTCGACCGTTCCACGGGGCAGGAATGGAAGGCCAAGGTGCCATCGACGCCGGACGACCCGTCCCGTGGCTTCGTCAACGGCGTGCGCAGCGTCCTCGAGCTTGCCAATGTGACGCCGGAGCGCGTGAGCCACGTCCTCCACGGCACGACCGTCGCGACAAATGCCATTCTGGAAATGCGCGGCGCGGAATGCGCGCTTCTAACCACCCGCGGCTTCAAGCATGTTCTTGAGATCGGAAGGCATGATATTCCCCGGCAGGCGAATATGTTTTCCTGGGTCAAGCCGCAGCGCCCGATCCCTCCTCAGCGCATCTTCGAGATAACGGAGCGCATGTCGTTCGACGGGCAGGAGATCACGCCGCTCTCGGAAGAGGATATTCGTGAAGCTGCACTGCGCATCAGAGCGAAGGGTATTCGCTCCGTTGCGGTGTGCTACCTGCACTCCTATGCGAATGCTGCTCACGAGCGCCGGACACGCGAGATCCTCCTCGAAGAGGACGCCTCGTTCCAGATATCCCTCTCGAGCGAAGTCCTCCCAACATACCGTGAGTTCGAGCGCAGCATGACGACGGCACTCAATGCCTATGTCATGCCGCTTGTTTCTGATTACGTCGGCCGGCTTGAGGAAGGGCTGCGCGCCGAAAGAATCAAGAATGCCCGGCTACTCTTGGTTAAGTCGAATGGCGGCGTGACGGGCGCCGCGACCATTCGCAACGAACCTGTGCAAACTGCCTTATCCGGGCCCGCCGCCGGCGTGATCGGAGCCCGGTATACCGGCGACCTTTCCGGAGAGCAGAAACTCATTACGCTGGATATCGGCGGCACGTCTGCCGATATCTGCCTGATCGACGGCGCGGAGCCCGCGATCACGACGGAGGGCTCGGTAGGCACGTGGCCCGTTCACGTTCCGATGATCGCAATTCACACGATTGGTGCGGGCGGAGGCTCGATCGCCTATTCGGCCAGCGGCGGGCTTGCCGTGGGGCCGGCCAGCGCCGGCGCAGTGCCCGGCCCCGCATGCTATGGCAGAGGGGGCATCGAAGCTACCGTCACGGATGCTCATCTCGTCCTGGGGCATCTGCCAGAGCATCTGCTGCGCGGCGCGATGACGCTCGACAAGGACGCCGCCATGCGCGCCGTCGAGCGTCTCGCGCAAAAGCTTTGCACTGGCCTTTATGAGACCGCCCGTGGCATCATAGACGTGGCGAACAACAACATGATCGGCGCCATTCGCGTCGTCTCAGTCGAGAAGGGCTACGATCCAAAGGAGTTCTCCCTCCTGCCGTTCGGAGGTGCAGGACCGCTGCATGGCGGATTCATCGCTCGCGAATTGGGAATGAAGTCGATCATCGTCGGTCAGGGATGTGGCGTTCTGTCGAGCAAGGGCCTGCTCATCGCCGATCTGCGCAGTGATTTCAGCCGTACGTTGCTGCTGCGTTCCCCCTATGACGATCTCAGCCAGCTTTCGGTCCTATTCTCCGAATTGCAGGTGCAGGCCATGGCATGGCTGAAGACCGAGGGCATCTCGCCAGATCAGGCGGAACTGCGCTGGGCAGCCGCGTTCCGCTACGAAAACCAGGGTTATGAACTGGATGTGCCGTGGGAAGGGGCTGCAAACCGTGAGAGCTTGATGGCAGCCATCAAGCGCTTCCACGATCAGCATCGTCAACTCTACAGCTTTGACCAGAAGGATGCGCCGGTCGAACTCGCCGGCCTGCGCGTCAGCGCCGTCGGCAGGCTTAAGAAGCCCGACTTCAAGACTGTGCAGCCCGAAGCAGGTGACGCCAGGACCGGACAGCAAAAGGTCTATCACGCCGGTGGGTGGATCGATTGTCCCATCTATGACCGTTCGCTGCTTGCGACGGATACGATCATCCCCGGCCCCGCCATCATTGAGCAGATGGATGCCACGACCTTTGTTCTTGCCGGACAGATCTGCATTGTCGAGGAGTCGGGCAACCTGATCATCCGCGAGCAAAGATAGCGCGACCTTCGCGTCATGGGGACTATGGAGACGTCATGTCATACCTCACCTTGAAATCGACGGGCTCGGAGCCCGCGGGCCTGAGATTCCGAAATCTCGTCGAGCGTGGTCATATTCTGCGGATGCCGGGTACGCATAATGGGCTCGCCGCCCTTCAGGCTGCGCGTGCCGGTTTTGAGGCAGTTTACCTGTCCGGCGCAGGCATGAGTTCCTCGATGGGACTTCCCGATCTGGGCATTATCACAGTCGATGAAGTCGCCTTCTTCACCCGCCAGATCTCTCGAGCCACGGGTTTGCCGATTTTGGTTGACGGCGACACGGGGTATGGAGAAGCGCTCAACGCCATGCATATGGTGCGCGTATTCGAGGAGGCTGGCGCGGGCGCTGTTCATCTCGAGGATCAGATCCTGCCGAAGAAATGCGGGCATCTCAACGACAAGAAACTTGCGTCCGCAGAGGACATGGCCGCAAAGGTCGCGGCCGCAGTCCGGGCGCGGAAGCAGCTCTACATCATTGCCCGAACCGATGCAGTTGCTTCAGAGGGGATGGATGCCGCCGTCAATCGCGCGAAAAAGTATCTGGAAGCCGGCGCCGATGCGATCTTCCCAGAGGCCCTGACCACAGCGGAGATGTTCAAAGAGTTCGCACAGCGTTTGCCGGGTGTGCCCCTGCTGGCGAACATGACCGAATTCGGAAGAACTCCCTTCTTCTCTGCCGATGAATTTGAGGCGATGGGATATAAGATGGTTATCTGGCCGGTCTCGGCATTGCGCGTTGCCACCCGTGCCCAGGAGAAACTTTTCAGCTCATTGGCGGCGAGTGGAAGCGCCAGCAGCCTAGTCGGCGAGATGTTCACCCGCGCGGAGCTCTACGACCTGATCGATCTTTCGGGATACGAGAGTCTCGACTCTTCGATTGTGCGAACCATTATCCCAGGCACGACGGCATGACCTCGATGCGGCAACCAGACGACTGCTAGCCGTAGAGCCTCCCGCCGAACTGGTATAATAGAATGTATACCCCGAACCGTAAGCATGTTACGCTTTTCGACAAGGTCTTCGACGCACATGTGATCGTCGAGCGCGAGGACGGCCAGTGCCTCCTCTGGATCGACCGGCACTTCCTTCATGAGGGCTCCTTCCATGCCTTCAACAAGCTGAAGGAACGCTCCGCCGAAGTCGCTCGCCCGGACCTAACCTTCGGCATCGAGGACCATTACGTCCCGACTCGCACGCGCGATCTCGGCAGGATCGACCCAGCCATCCGCGGCATGATCGAACAGCTGCGCGGCAACAGCCAGCGCCACGGTGTTCGTCGCTTCGGTCTCGACGATCCCGCTCAAGGCATCGTGCATGTCGTCGGCCCGGAGCAGGGCCTCACGCTCCCCGGCCTTACCATCGTCTGCGGCGACAGCCATACTGCGACCCATGGCGCCTTCGGGGCGATCGCCTTCGGCATCGGCGCCTCCGAGGTTGCACATGTGCTGATGACTCAGACGCTCTGGCAGAAGAAGCCGAAGCGCATGCGGATCAGCGTCGATGGCGAACTCACGCCAGGCGTTTCGGCCAAGGATCTCGCGCTCTCGACCATTGCCCGCATCGGTACGGGCGGTGCGGTCGGGCATGCGATCGAATATGCGGGCTCCACCATCCGCAGCCTCTCCATGGAAGGTCGGCTCACGCTTTGCAATCTGTCCATCGAGGCCGGCGGACGCTTCGGCATGATCGCGCCGGACGAGACAACCATCGAATACCTGCGCAATCGCCCGTTTGCGCCGAAGGGCGAGGCCTTCGAGCGTGGGGCGCAATACTGGCTGGCTCTGGCAAGCGATGCTGACGCCATGTTCGACCACGAGATCACGCTCAATGCCGCCGAGATCGCGCCGGTGGTCACTTGGGGTATCACGCCTGAGGATGCCTCGCCGATTACGGCCCGGGTGCCCGATCCGGCGCAGATCCCCGATCCGGCCCGCGCCGCGCAAGTCCGCGATGCTCTGGACTACATGGATATTAAGCCTGGCCAGAGCCTCACGGATATCCGCATCGACCGGGTGTTCATTGGTTCCTGCACAAACAGCCGCATCGAGGATATCAGGGCGGCGGCAGCGATCCTTGTCGGCCGCAAAGCCAAGGTGCCGGGCCTGGTCTCGCCCGGTTCGATGCTGGTCAAGAAACAGGCCGAAGACGAAGGGCTAGACCGCATTATCCGTGAGGCCGGGCTCGAATGGGTCGATCCAGGCTGTTCCATGTGCGTCGGCATGAACGGTGACCTCGTGCCTCCCGGCGAGCGCTGTGCCTCGACAACCAACAGAAATTTCCGAGGCCGGCAGGGACCTGGATCGCGCACGCATCTGATGTCCCCGGCCATGGTCGCGGCAGCCGCCATTACCGGACACCTGACCGACATGCGGCTTCTGATGCGTGAACCGGTTCCGGCGCGGGATTGAAGGGGGATGCTCATGCAACCGTTCAAGAGCCTTGATGCTGTAGCCTGTCCACTGCCGCTGTCGAATGTCGATACAGATCAGCTCATTCCCGCCCGCTTCATGAAGCGCTCGCGAGCAGACGGTTATGGCAGCTTTCTGCTGCATGACTTGCGGTTCGACGAAACGGGCGCGGAAATGTCAAATTCCCCGCTCAACGATCCGGAACGACAGGGCGCCAGGATTCTTGTCACCCGCCGTAATTTCGGCTGCGGCTCGTCGCGGGAGGCTGCCGTCTATGCGCTAGTAGATTATGGGATCGCCTGCGTCATTGCGCCTTCCTTCGGGGATATCTTTGCCTCCAATGCTGTGAACAATGGTCTCTTGCCGGCGATTGTCAGTGAGGAAAATTGCGAAGCGTTGCTCAACGTTCTACGTGACGGTGCATTGACTGCGACCGTTGACCTTGAAGCGCTGACGATCTGGTCTGCCAATCTCATCCTGTCCTTCACGGTCGATCCGGTATGGCGCACCAAGCTGCTCAACGGTTGGGACGATATCGATCTAACGCAGAGTTATACCTCCGTGATTGCAAATTTTGCAAAAGCTGACCGCGAACGACGGCCTTGGATGCAGCCGAGCGAAAGGCCGGATAGCCAGTAGACCAGTCCTCCTGGGGCTGAAATGCAGCAAGCTCGCAAAGTTAAGGCAATGAAGATGCGCGCCGCATGGACACACGCGACGATTCCCGTTGAATAGTCTGCGCCCTCTAGCACTCCGGCGTCAGGCTAATAGGTCGCTACGAGCGGCCTTGGTCATCGATATCCCGGGCTCGACCCTCGTTGCTTGTACAAGGACATCCTTCGAATATTTTTGTATGGGCGTTTGCACAGATATATGGATTACGAAGTCAGCACCAATCTGGTTTTCCTCGGAAGCTACTCCACGCCGATGGCGAACAACCGAACTGGACCACATGAGGCCGTCGATCTGCTTATCGAATTCTGCGTCGAGATTGCCGAGCAAGATCCCTGTAAGATCGTCCTCATCGGTAACCAGGCCATCACTGTACTTCCTCGTTGTGCGTCCAACAGCTTAATCTTCCGACCATCCTGCGCTTATCGTCCCAGCCGTGCCACGGCGGCTTTGGCGTCTTCTAGATCCGGCGGGTCGATGTGCCGGTAGCGGGCCTGGACGAGGCCGAAAAGGCCGAAGGCGAAGAGGCCGAGTGCGGTGAGGGCCAGGAGTACCCAGCCATAGGGCTGCTGCTGCAGCGTCTGGAGCGCACCGCCGAGGCCGTGCACCTCCGAAGACGAGGCGTGAAGGGCGGCAAGCGCTACGAAGCCACCGATCAGGACAAACACCACACCGCGGGCGGCAAAGCCCAGTCGACCGACGCTGCAGACCCATGTCTGCTTGTCGGCGGGCAGCTGGAGGCGCTCCGCTACGTTGCCGCGCCACGCCTTGGCCAGGAAGGCCAGCCCACTCCCGATGATGGCGAGGCCGACGAGGCCCACCAGCCATCGGCCGAAGGGCTGGCCCATGAGCCAGGCGGTCCAGTCCTGGGCGGCTTGGTCTTCCCCGCCGCCAGAGCCATGTCCGAGGGCGAGGTTGAGAGCCGAGAGCGCAAGCCCGGCATAGATGAACCCGCTGATCAGATGGGCGGCGCGCACGCCCCAGCCCTTCATGTCGGAACCGCGGCGATCGGCATCGGTCAGAGCCTCCAGGATCCGCCAGGCGCAGAAGCCGAACAGGCCAAGCGCAATCAGAGTGAGCCAGAACCGGCCGAAGGGCTGTGCGAGCACGGTCTGGAGCGCACCGCGGCTGCCGTCCGTCCGGCCGCCCGAGCCGATGGCGGCCAGCAGAGCGAGCGCACCGACGAGACCGTAGACCAAGCCCCGCGCGCCATAGCCCAAGCGAGCGAGGGTCTCGACGGGATTGCGGGTGGGATCGGGCATGGATTGCGGCTCCTTCGTGTCACGGTGAACCGCCATGCCTTTGCGGATGTTCCAGACCGAACGGTTCGGCCGGGCATCGATCAGGGATATCGACCCGGAACCGGCGTGCTCTGCTGGCGCCAGATGGTGAGCAGGGCTGCCATCAGCACCGGGCCGAGGAAGAGGCCGATCAGGCCGAAGGTTTCGAGGCCTCCTAGAATGCCGAGCAGGGTCCACAGGAAGGGCAGCTCGACGGCGCCGCCGATCAGGGCGGGCTGAACGAAATTGTCGCCGATCAGCATCACGGCGGCGCCCCAGGCGACGACCCCGGCGGCGGCCGCCATGGACCCGCCTGTCAGGACCAGGACGACGGCGGCGGTGCCGAAGGCGAGCCATGCGCCGAGGGGCAGCATGGCGAAGGCGATGGTGAGAATGGCGAAGAAGATCGCGTTCGGCACCCCTGCCATGACGTAGCCGATGCCGATCAGGATGCCTTCGCCGACGGCGACCAGGATCGTTCCGTTCACGGTGCCCCGCACGGCGACGGCCATGCTCTCGGCGAGACGCTCGCCCGGATGCCCGAACCAGCGGTCGATGACCGTCAGAACGTGATGGCCGATCTCGTCGCCGCTGCGCAGCAGGATGAAGAGGGTAAGGAAGGTCAGAAAGGCGTGCAGAAGGTGGGATGCCAGCGCGCCGCCGAGCGTTTTCGACCACGCGGTGACGGTCTGGCTGTCGAGGCCGCTCAGGAATTGCTCGGCAAGCTGCGGCCTCCCCAGATGAGCCTGCCACCATTGTGCCAGACGCTCGCCGGCCAGCGGCAGGCCGTGGAGCCATTCGGGCACCGGCAGGCCGTTCTGCTGAAGACGCGTCAGCCATCCGATCATGAACTCGCCCTCGCGGCCGATCTCGGCGAGGGCCAGCGCGAACGGGATCATGAGCAGGAGGGCGAGGCTCGCCGTCACGAGGAGCGGTGCCGCGATGCGCGATCCTCCGAGGCGGCTCCGGATCCGGCGGTACAGCGGCCAGACGCTGATGGCGATGATCACCGCCCAGCCGAGGGTGATCAGATAGGACTGGATCATCCAGAACGCCAGCAGCAGCAGCAGCGCTGCGCCGACGAACCGCCTCGTCCGGCGAATGCGGACATCAGGGGTGCTGTCGTCGGACGGCGGGGGGAGGGGAGCCGCGGCTTTCTCTGGCATGGCCAAGGAAACTAGACCTGCGATCGCGCCCGCCAATCCCGCTCAGCCTGGGTGCGACCGTGAGAGCAGGTCCTCCACCAGAGGCGGCACCGAAATCAGAAGCAGCAGGGCTGCGAAAGGTAGCGCGAAGAGCAGGCCGATCCGGTCGAAGCCGATGGCGCCGATGACGCCGCCGATGAAGAACGAGCACAGCAGCAGGCTTAAGAGACGCAGCTTGTGACGGTCCGCGACGACGCGATCAGGCCGCCTGCCATCCCGGTTCCAATAGGCGAGCTTGCCGAGTTCGATACCGATGTCGGTGACGATGCCGGTCACATGGGTGGTGCGCATGCGCGCGCCCGAGATCTTGGTGATGGTGGCGTTCTGCAGGCCCATGATGAAGCACAGGAGCGGTATCGCAGTCGCGATGAAAGCCTGAGAGGAATGAACGAGCCAGCCGAGGATGCCGAAGGCGAGGAGCAGGAGCGCCTCCAGCATGAGGGGCATGGCGAAGCGGCTGTGCAGGCTGTGCCGGCGGCCCCAGTTGATCAGGACGGCGGAGCAGGCGGCGCCGAGAACGAAGGGCAGGAAGGCCGCGAATCCGAGCCCCACCACGCCGAGCGCCCCCAAGGCCAGATTGTCGGCCATGGACGAGAGGATGCCGGACATGTGCGAGGTATATTGGCCGACGGCGAGAAAGCCGCCGGCATTGATCGCGCCGGCGACGAAGGTCAGCACCAGGCCGAGCAGGGTGTCGGCCGCATCGGAGCGTTCGGAGGCGGCGATGCCCTTCACCGACCGGACGGAGCGGGTGGCGAAGCTGCGGTGCTCTCTGATCGTCGGCGGTGCATTCATCGGCTCCAGTGTAGGGCCGATCCCTCAGCACAGCCAAGGCCCGGGCGCGCGGCCCGAGGCGAGTGTCCCGGCGCGCTCTGCACCCTACTGCACGATGCCGGTCGCGGCCGAGGCGCGCCGCTCCATGGGCGGGATGCGGAAGGTCTTCACGATCTCCACATCGCCCACGGGCTCCGCGAGCGAATTGCCGCCGACGAAGACCTGGATCGTGCCGGCCTCGACGAGATAGGTGCCGTCGTCGAGATGGAAGCCGAGGGATTCGACCGGCACCTGCAGGGTCACGCGCTTCGCCTCGCCAGCCTTGAGGGCGATCTTCTCGAAGGCCTTCAACTCGCGCAAGGGCCGGCTGCGGCTCGCCACAGGATCGCGGGTATAGAGCTGCACCACCTCCTGGCCGTCCCTTGCGCCCGTGTTCTTCACGGTCACGGAGACTTCCAGCATCTCACCTTCGCCGATCTGCTTCTGAGCCATCACCGTGTCGGAATAGGCGAAGCGGGTATAGCTCAGGCCCCAGCCGAACGGATAGAGCGGCGTGATCTCCTCATCGATGTAATGCAGGGTGAAGCGATTGTTCGGCAGGGTCGGGCGCCCGGTGGGCAGGCGGTTGTAGTAGATCGGCATCTGGCCGGTGGCGCGGGGCCAGGTGACGGGCAGCTTGCCGCTCGGGCTGACATCGCCGAACAGCACGTCGGCCACAGCGGGGCCGGCTTCCGTTCCCGGATACCAGGCCATCAGGATCGACGGGATGCTCTCGGCCACCGGTCCCAGTATCTGCGGACGACCGCCCATGATCACGAGGGCCACCGGCTTGCCGGTCGTGGCGAGGGCTTCCAGCACCTCGATCTGCTTGCCGTTGAGCTCCATATGCGCGCGGGACGCGGCCTCGCCGGAGAGTTCCTGCGGCTCGCCGAAGACGGCGATGACGAAGTCCGATTGCTTTGCCGCATCGAGGGCCGCCTGCAGGCCCGCCGTGTCGCGGCAGAAGAGGTCGCAGGCCGGAGCATGGCGCACGGCGATGCCGGCACCTTCCGCGCGGCGGCGGATGCCCTCGAGGATCGAGACGCTGTCCTCCTTATGCCCGCGCGCGGCGTGCGGACCCATCTGGTCGTGCGGCGCATCGGCAAGCGGACCGACCACCGCAACGGAGCGCACGCTCGAGGGGATCGGCAGCACGTCGCCACGGTTCTGCAGCAGCACGAAGGTTTCGCGCGCCACCTCGCGCGCGGCCTGGCGCGATTCCGGTGATGGGAAGGCGCTGTCGAGATGGGACGTATCGATGTCCGGACGGTCGAACAGGCCCATGCGGAACTTGGTGCGCAGCACGCGGCGCACGGATTCGTCGACCACGCTTTCCGGCACCCGGCCGGCACGCACCTCGTCGGGCAGGTGCTTGATGTAGAGCAGGCCCATCATGTCCATGTCGACGCCGGCGAGGATCGCCTTGCGCGCGGCCTCGGCGCCATCGGCCGCGATGCCGTGGTTGATCAGTTCGCCGATGCCGACCCAGTCGGAGGTGACGAAGCCGTCGAAGCCCCATTGCTTGCGCAGCACGTCCGTCAAAAGCCAGGGATTGGCGGTCGAGGGCTCGCCGTTGAGCGCATTGAACGCGGCCATGAAGCTCGCGGTGCCTGCCTCCACCGCGGCGCGGAAGGGCGGCAGATAGGTGTCGTACATCTCCGCGCGCGGGATGTAGGTGGTGTCGTAGTCGCGCCCGCCTTGGGGGGCGCCATAGCCCGCGAAATGCTTCGCCGCGGCGGCGAGGCCGCCGTTGCGGAACCCTTCGACGCGGGCCGCGGTGAGGGCGGCACCGAGGGTCGGATCCTCGCCAAAACCTTCGACGATGCGGCCCCAGCGGCTGTCGCGGGAGAGATCCGCCATCGGCGCGAAGGTCCAGTTCACGCCCACATAGGACGCTTCCCTGGCGGCCCATTCGGAGGCGAAACGCGAGATGCGCGGGCTGAAGGCAGCCGCCTCGCCCAAGGGAAGCGGAAACTGGGTGCGGAAGCCGTGCAGCACGTCGAGGCCGAAGAGCGGCGGGATCCTGAGGCGGCTCTGGCGCGCGAGAGCCTGGGCCCGGGCGACGTCCTGAGCGCTGTTGAAGTTGAGGAGGGCTCCAGCCTTCCCCTCCGAGATGTCCTCCCAGCGCAGCGGCGGACCGTGGGAGACAAGATTCAGCTGGCCGACCTTCTCCTCCAGGGTCATCTGGGCGAGGAGGTCGTTCACGCGGCGCTCGATCGCCTCCTGGGCGCCTGCTTTCAGGAGAAATGTGGCCGTCATAGCCAAGGCAAGGGTCAGTTGCGTCAAGCCAGGGACATCAGAAAGCCGCACAATTATCTCCTTTGTCGGGCACTAACACTTTATTGCGAGGCCGTGCTCGCTTGTCGTCCTGATTGCGTTAGCCAAGATAGGCGTTGCAAGTGGCGTCTGGGGGGCGTCAGGTCAATTCATATTTTCGAAAAGCGGAATTCCCTTGCTGCCCGTCTCGCTGAAGCTGACCCTCCTGAGCCTGTCCTGCGCCCTGATCATGTCGGGTTTCGGGCTGGCGGCGGCTGCCTATGTCAGAAGCTCGGCTCTCGTGGCGGCCTCCGCAGGGCTCTTCCTGCTGCTCGCCGCCGGGGCTCCGCTGCTGATCGGCCGGCAAATCAAACAGGCCGTGCGCGAGCGTGACGACAGCCCATCGGATGATTTCGCGGTGTTCGACGAGGTGACGGTCGCCTCCTTCGAACCGCCGGTCGTCGAAGCGCCACCTTTCGGCGAATTTTCCGCTTTCGAGGAAACGCCCGCGCCCGACGAGGACGATGCCCTGCGCCGCATGCAGAAGGCGCAGGCCGTCGACCGCCTGCGCGACGGCATCACCCACGACCTCAACAACAAGCTGATGGTGATCGGCGCCAATATCGATGCTGCGGCGCGCCAGCTGAAGGATCAGCCGATCCTGCAGCGCAAGCTGCTCTCGGCTCTCGTGGCGGCCGATCAGGCCGCCAAGCTCATCGCGCAATCGAGTGCTTTCGCGCGGCAGGGCGAAACCAAGCTTCAATATGTGAACATCGCGGAGCAGGTGGGTTCGGTGGCCGATCTGTTGAGCCGCTCGCTCCTGCGCGACACGGTCGAGCTGCGCCTGTCGCTCGCGGAGGACCTGTGGTCCATCGAGGCCAATCCCGACGACATCCAGACCGCCATCGTGACCTTGAGCGCCCATGCGCGCGATGCCCTGCCGCAGGGCGGTTTCATCACGATGGAGGCCCGCAATGTGCAGGTCGAGAAGGGATCGCTTCCGGACCTGACGCGCGAAGGGGATTTCGTGCAGCTCACGATCCACAGCGCCGGGCCGGACGAGGAGCGGCCGACGGGTTCCGGCGTCGAGCTGGAGCCGAGCTTCGCCCTGCGCGATCTGGATCTGTCGTCCTGGCTCTCCCTGCGCCAGAGCCTGCATTTCCTGCAGGGCATCGGCGGCGCCTCGGAAGTGCGCCGGGACGCGGCTGGCACCGCGATCATCCTGTATCTGCCCCGCGCCGACGCCGCGACCATGCTGCCGGCCGGCACCGCGAGCGAGGAATACGTGGCGGAGGCGAGCGTGCCGAACCACACGGAAATTCTCGTGGTGGACGACGAGCTCGAAGTGGCGCTCGCCCTGCAATCGACGCTCGAGGAGTTCGGTTACGTGACGAGCATCGCGACCGACGCCGCGCAGGCGGTCAAGAGCCTGAGCCTGCGCCGGCCCTCTCTCGTCCTGGCGGATGTGGCCATGCCCGGCACGATGAACGGCGTCATGCTGGCGCGCGAAGTGCGCCAGACCTTCCCGAGCCTGCCGGTGGTGCTGATCACCGGCAATCCCGTCGTCGCCGGCGAGGACAGCGAGTTTCCGCTCCTGCAGAAGCCGATCCTCAGCCGCGATCTGCATGCGGCGATCCAGCGGCAGCTGAGCGTGCAGAGAGAGAACGACAACAAGGTCATCCCCCTGTTCCCGCGCGCATCGAGGCGTGCGCGCTAAAGCATCGGACCCAAAAGTGGATTTGCACTTTTGGGATGAATCCGATGCTCTAAAAACATCTGTACCCGGGAGCCCTCCATGATGGATCGCCGGATCTTTCTCGGACTGCTCGCGGCCGCCGCTGCGCCGCTCCATTGGGGCTCAGCGCGAGCCGCAGATCCTGTTCCCGCAGCAAGGAACGTGGTGCTCGTGCATGGGCGGTTCGCCGACGGTTCGTGCTGGACTGAAGTCATTCCCCGCCTGCAGGCCGCCGGGCTCAACGTCACGTCCGTTCAGAACCCGTTGACGACCCTCGACGAGGCCGTTGCGGCGGCTCAGCGCGTGCTGGCGCGGCAGGAAGGGCCGACGGTCCTGGTCGGACATTCCTTCGCCGGCATGATCGTCACGGAAGCGGGTATCGATCCGAAGGTGTCGGCGCTCGTCTATGTGGCCGCGCGGGCGCCGGATGCGGGCGAGGACTACGCGGCGCTCGCCATGCGATATCCGACGCCGCCTGCGACGGCAGGCATCGTCTACGACGGCGATGAGGGGCGGCTCAGCGAGAGCGCGTTCCTGCGCGACTTCGCAGGCGATCTGCCGGAGGCGCGGGCGAAGGTGCTCTATGCGGTGCAGGAGCCGTTTCACAAGGCCTTGCTGACCGGCAGGACGAAGCAGGCGGCCTGGCGGTCGAAGCCGAGCTTCTATGCGGTCTCGACCGAGGACCGGACGATCAATTCCGATCTGCAGCGCTTCATGGCCAAGCGGATGGGCGCGGAGACGATCGAGGTGAAGGCGAGCCACCTCTCGCTCATCTCGCAGCCCGACATCATCGCCACGTTGATCCTGAAGGCGGCAGGCCAGTAACGCGCTAGAGCATCGGACCCAAAGTCGACCCACTTTTGGGATCCAATCCGATGCTCCTCTCTTGAAGGGCGCATCGTTCGGAGCGGACCCAGCGGGTCGCGCAAGCGAAAACCGGATCCACTTCGCCGAAAAATGCTCTAAACGCTTCCTGCGAGCACTTCAGCGGAGAGTGGGATCACGGCCTTTCGGGCTGCGTCTGCCAGCGCTTCGAACAGCCGCTGCTGCGGCTTCTTCCAGACCAGAAGCTCGGGATGCCATTGCACGCCGAGCAGGAACGGAGCGGTCTCGCTCTCGATCGCCTGCACGATGCCGCTTTCGTCGCGCGCGGCGATCGTCAGGTTTCGGCCGAGCCGGTCGACCGATTGGTGGTGGAGTGCATTCACCAGGCAGGGATTGCAGCGCAGGATGTGATTCAAGCGCGATCCGGGTTCGACGGAGACCGTCTTGCGCGGCAGGACCGTGCGCATCTTCGGCGCCTGCACATAGACCTCGTAGATATCGGTATGCAGTGTGCCGCCGAGCGCCACGTTGATCATCTGCGAGCCGCGGCAGATGCCGAGAACCGGCAGCCCTGCGGGAATGGCGGCCTTGAGCAGGCCGAGCTCCATCTTGTCGCGCTCGGGATCGATGCGCACATCCGGCAGGACCTTGCCGCCATAGATCTCCGCACCGATATCGTCGCCGCCACCGATGACGAGACCCTGCAACGGCGCGGAGGGCATCGGATCCCCCGGCGTGAGTCGGATCGAGCGTGCGCCTGCGCGATATAGCGCCAGCCGATGCATCAGGTAGCTGCGCCAGCCGCCGCTCCGGGACGTGGTGACGCCGATGAGAGGACGCGTCATGACTTCAGAACCTGTTCCGCCACGTTGGCCCAGCTCTTGTCCTCGCCCTCGAAGGCAAGAAAGGCTGCGCCGAAAGCATCGAGCCGCTCGCGGTCGGCGGCGAGACGCTCGACGCAGACCCAGCGGTTCCAATCCGGCGCGATGCTCCAGCCGGGATCGCTCAGGCGGGCATCGGGCAGGCGGTAATGAAAGGTCGGACGCCCGTTGATCTTCTCGTTCGGCAGCACCGCACGTACGCGCTGCTCGTCGAAATGATGCAGGAGCGGCAACAGATCGAGATCGCGGTTCCGGGTCGGATTGAAAGTGAGGTAGTCGTCGATGAAGGCGGGGACGTCCGGCCAGTAATCCGGCGCCGCGATCCTGCGCACGTAATCTACCGGAAAAGGATCGGCGAAGCCGAGGAGGCTGCGGGTCGGATCAGGCGAGGCCTCGCGCCGGAGCCATGAATTGAGCAGCGCGAAGCTCTTCATGAAAGCCGTGATCGTGGCCGCGTCCAGACGCGGAACCTCCGGGTTGAAATGCAGACCGAAGGCATAGAAAAGCGCATCCTGCGTGCCCTTGGCGCCGGCGCCGCGCAGAACGGCAAGGATCCGGTTGAGCTCCTGCAGCCGGTCGAGGGGGATGGGCGCGGTGACGAGTTCGCACGGGACGAGATAGCGCGCTGCGAAGCCGAAAAGGGCGGCAATCTTGGGCAGGACCCAGTGCCTGGTTCCAGCCTCCTTGCCGGGATGCAGGATCCGGCTGTCGAGCTCCACGACGAGGTCGCCGATGGCCGATTCCTTGAGGGTGAAGGCGTGAGGATCCTCCTCGATCAGCCTTCCGCCGAGGGCTTCCTGCAAGGCCTGCACGGCCCGCTCCGCAGAAGGGCCGACGAATTCGATCTCGATGCCGACCGTGCGCATGCCACCCCGGGCATTGTGCAGGATCGGGGGCAGGTCGAATTCGATCTCGGTCGAGAGCGCCGGTTGCGCCATCGTGAACTCCGGAAAAACAACACGGAAACGTGAATACCGTTGAACGAGCGCGCTTCGGCTCAGGTTCCTTGGGACGGCGCGGGTCCTCCGTGCCGGCCAAGGTGTGGCTTTCCGACGGCAGGTTGGCTAGAAACGCGCCACCATGATCGTGAGAGATTCGACCTTTGAAAGAGCCGCCTGGCTGGCGGAGCTGCGCGCCACCTTGTCCCTGGGCTGGCCGCTGGTGCTCGCAACCCTGGCCCAGACCGCCCTGATCACGTCCGACGTGATCCTGATGGGCTGGATGGGCTCGGAAGCCCTCGCGGCGGGTGCGCTCGGCACGAATCTCTATTTCGCCTTCCTCATCTTCGGCATCGGCCTCGTCAACGCGACCTCGCCGATGATCGCCGAGGAGCTGGGCCGCAAGCGCCATTCCGTGCGCGAGGTCCGCCGCACGGTCCGCCAGGGCCTATGGTCTTCGGTCACCATCGCGATTCCGATCTGGATCGTGACTTGGAACGGCGAAAAGCTGCTGCTGGCTATCGGGCAGGCGCCCGGGCTTGCCCATAGCGCCGGCGAATATGTGCGCGCGCTCCAGTGGAGCATCCTGCCATTCCTGCTCTTCCTGGTGCTGCGCTCGTTCCTGGCGGCGCTGGAGCGCCCCGGCTGGGCGCTGTTCATCGGCCTGCTCGCCATCCCGGTCAATTTCGCCGCCGCCTATGCGCTGATGTTCGGGGCTCTCGGCCTGCCGGCCTTGGGCCTGATCGGCGCGGGGCTCGGCACGGTGCTGTCCAGCACCTTCATGTTCGTGGCGCTCGCCCTGGTGATCGCCTTTCACCCGAGGCTCAAGCGCTATCACATCTTCGGGCGCTTCTGGCGGGCCGACTGGCCGCGCTATCGCACGCTCTGGCAGATCGGCCTTCCCATCGGCCTGACTCTGACCTTCGAGGTCACGATCTTCAATGCCGCCGCCATGCTCATGGGCCGGATCGGCGAAAACGAGCTCGCCGCTCATGCCATCGCCCTGCAGATCGCCTCCTTCTGCTTCTCGGTTCCCCTCGGAATCGGGCAGGCGGTGACGGTGCGCGTGGGGCGGGCCTATGGCGCGCAGGATCCGGACGGGGTCACACGCGCCGGCTGGACCTCCTTCGCGCTCGGTACCGGCTTCATGACCGTCACCGCAGCGCTCATGCTCTTCGCGCCGAACCTTCTGATCGGCGCCTTCATGGACGTGACCGATCCGAAGAACGCGCTCGTCGTCGACCTGGCGCGCTCGTTCCTGCTGCTGGCCGCCATCTTCCAGCTGGCCGATGGTGCGCAGGCGGTCGGCGCCGGAATGCTGCGCGGATTGCAGGATACCCGCATCCCCATGCTCTATGCGGCTTTCGGCTATTGGGGGATCGGCCTGCCTCTCGGCGCCGTCCTGGCCTTCGGCACCGGCCTTCGCGGCGTCGGCATCTGGATCGGGCTTGCCACCGCCCTTGCGGTCGTGGCCTCGCTGATGCTGTGGCGCTGGCTGCGCCGCGACCGGCTGGGGCTGGTCACCGCCGTGCCGCGCGACGTTCAGGAAGCATTCGCAGGCTGAGCGGCCGGCCGTGACAGGCCGCTCTTCCGAATCGCGTGCCCTCTCAGGTCGGACATCCCCATATCGGTGGGACGGCTTTGGACTGTGCTTCGAGCGCAGGCCTGTGCACTGCGATCTGCCGCGGCTCTGACCATATGGGAGCATCCTGCTGGCGGCGCCGGACATTTCAACGTGAATCCGCCGATTGACCTGCGGGAAACGGCAAAGGTCTGAACTAGGTCGGCTTGGCCGTTTGGGTATCGTGATCACGGAATTGTGATCGGATTTTCGTTGAGATAAGGAAACATTATCCAGGCTATAGTGCAGCGCAAAAATTTTTACCAGGCTAATTTTGCCAATAGTTCGCACCTCCAAAGGATGAGTGAGCGTAGAAAAATAGCCAGGCGCCTTATTCTTGCCTTCTTAAAGTTGAGCTTCACTTCCAAGGAAAACGGAAGGGGAGACCGTCCTTGAAGAATAAGCTCACCCGGGCATCTGCGATGGTGCCACTACTTTTTGTCGCGGCGTGCAATACGACCGCATCCAACGATCCTTCGATCACCGGATCGATCTCACAGGCGAATATCGAGGCGGGCAACGCGTTCCAGCGCGGCACCGCGTCCTGGTACGGACCTGGCTTCCACGGGCGCAAGACCGCCAGCGGCGAACGCTTCAATTCCTATGATATGACGGCCGCCCACCGCTCCCTGCCGTTCGGCACGCGGCTGAAGGTCACCAACGAAACCAACGGCCGCTCGGTCGTGGTCCGGGTCAACGACCGCGGTCCTTTCGCCCACCGGCGCATCATCGATCTTGCCAAGGGGGCGGCTCAGGCGCTCGGCCTGACGAGCGTGGGCACGGCCTACGTCTCCCTGCATCGGTTGGATTAGGCGCTTCTTAATTCCTTGCGGCGATTCTTGGTTCGATTCGGGACCAAGGGTTGCGTAGATGGAATCGAAATCGTTTCAGGCGGCGAATGTCGTCCGCTTTCCGGGGGCGCGCGCGTCGACCAATCCTCACCGCGATCAACGCGCGCTGATGGATGCGGTCTATGCGGCGGGCACTCTACCGATCGAGGCTGAGGACCGCGCAGCCAAGGTCGCGGCGACACGGCTCACCATTTTCGGCTTCGTCGTGATCGACGAGGTGCAGGTGGATGGCACCCTGCGCCGTCTCCGTCCGTCCGAGGCTTTTCACACCTGCACCGCCCGGCCCTGGCGCATCTCCAAGCCGTCCGGCCGCTATCGCCTCGACGAGCGCATGCCCCGGACCGATCGCGAGCTTTTCGCTGCCCTGCAGGCGTAGCGCCGTTCCACCTGCGTGGAATTTTAACTTTTCCTCCGGCGCTACCGAGGGGCTCGCCTTCCAAAAGGTCTGAACTATCTTCCCGCATCGGACCATGGCTTACGGGGATGGTGATGCATCTGGTTCAGATTCTGCTGCCGCTTGCCGACAACGCCCGCCGTCGCTTCGACGGCAAGACCTATGGACGGGTCCGCACGGAACTGTCCGAGCGGTTCGGTGGAATCACGAGCTTCACGCGCGCTCCGGCGGACGGGATGTGGCGGGAAGGCGGCCACACGGCGCACGACGACATCGTGGTGTTCGAGGTCATGGCGCGCGAGATCGACCATGCCTGGTGGGAGCGCTATCGCGCCGAGCTCGAGCGACGCTTCGATCAGGAAACCATCGTCGTCCGCGCGATCCGCGTCGAGATGCTGTAGCGATTGCGGGCAAGCCATCGGAACCGGAGCGGCCCCGCTTCGCTTGTTCCGTCGAAAGCGGAGTATTTCGATGGCCAAGCCTCTCGTCGTTTCCATTCCCCACAATCTCGGCCAGGCCGAAGCCCAGCGGCGGCTGCAGGGTGGCATGACGAGCCTGAAATCGCAGTTCGGCGACAAGGTCGCATCCATCGACGAGAGCTGGAACGCGAACCGCATGGATTTCCGCGTCGGTGCCATGGGCCAGAACGTCAACGGCCATCTCGAAGTGATGCAGGATCAGGTGCGCGTCGAGCTGCAGCTGCCGTGGATTCTTGCCATGGTTGCGGAAAAGGCAAAGACCTTCATCCAGAAGCAGGGAACGCTTCTCCTGGAAAAGAAATGATGCCGATCTGTCGATGAACACATGTTCATGAAGATGAACGCAAAGGGAACTAAACGGCCCCGTCAGCGTTGTTAAATCGATTGCGACCGGGCCCGCCTTGCCGGTGCACGTCACGTAAAAGACATCGCTCTTTATCATCCCGGCCGTGTTCTTCCGCCCGATCGCGACAGATATCTCTTTTTGAGGATGGCGCTATGCATGAGCGTTTGACGACGCATTCCTATGCCTTTCGTTCGCCGTTAAAAACCGATCCCGACAAGCCCCTTCTCGTATGTTTTTCCCATTTGCGATGGGATTTCGTGTGGCAGCGCCCTCAGCATCTCCTCAGCCGAGCCGTCAAGCATTACGACGTTCTGTTCATCGAAGAACCGATTTTCAAGTCCGGCGTGAGCCCGCATATGGATCTGAGCGAGCGGCCGCAAGGCGTCACGGTTGCGGTTCCGATTCTGCCGGAAGGGATCCCGCATGAGGATGTCATTGTCGAGCAGCACGATCTGATCGAGGAGCTGATCGGACGCGAAGCGGCGGGACCGCGCGTGTTCTGGTACTATACGCCCATGGCGATGGCCTTCACCAGCGACCTCGAATGCGATCTGTGCGTCTACGACAACATGGACGAGCTCTCGCTCTTCCGCGGCGCATCGCAGGAACTGCTCGATCTCGAGAATGCGCTGTTCACGCGCTGCGACCTCGTGTTCACCGGCGGAATGAGCCTTTACGAGGCCAAGCGCCATCGTCACCGCAGCGTTCATGGCTTCCCATCCTCGATCGATGCCCACCATTTCTCGCAGGCGCGCACGATTCACGCCGATCCCGAAGACCAAGCCGGAATTCCCCACATCCGCCTCGGCTTCTTCGGCGTGATCGACGAGCGCATGGACATCGATCTTCTGGCAAGCGTCGCCGAGCTGCGCCCCGACTGGCATTTCGTGATGATCGGGCCGGTGGTGAAGATCGACCCCGCAACCTTGCCGCGGCGGTCCAACATCCATTGGCTCGGCGGAAAATCCTACGATGAGCTGCCGCGTTACCTGTCGGGCTGGGATGTCGGATTCATGAACTTCGCCCTGAACGAAGCAACGCGCTTCATCAGCCCGACCAAGACACCCGAATTCCTCGCCGCTGGCGTGCCCGTGGTCTCGACGCCGATCACCGACGTGGTGCGGCCTTATGGCGAGAAAGGTCTTGTCGAGATCGCGAAGGATGCGGGCGAGGTGGTGACGAAGGTCGAGACCATTCTCGGACGGCCGAAGGAGCCTTGGCTCGCCAAGGTCGACCGGCATCTCGCCGCGGGATCCTGGGACAAGACATGGGCATCCATGCATAAGCTGATGCTCGACGCCTCCGGCGATACAGCTCCCGAGCGCGCGACGTCCTCACTCCCCGTTTACGCCACGACGCCCGCGGAGTGACCGGCATGTATGATTGGCTGATCGTCGGTGCCGGCTTCGCGGGCAGCGTTCTCGCGGAGCGCCTGGCAAACGAGCGCAATGAGCGTGTTCTTCTCATCGATCGTCGCAGCCATATCGGCGGCAACGCCTATGACCGCTATGACGATGACGGGCTGTTGATCCATCAATATGGCCCGCACATCTTCCATACGAACTCCAAGCAGATCGTCGAGTATCTCTCGCGCTTCACCGACTGGCGTCCTTACGAGCATCGGGTGCTGGCGGAGGTGGACGGCATGCTCGTGCCGATCCCGATCAATCTGGATACGGTCAACAAGCTCTACAATCTGAATCTCACATCGGAAGAGCTGCAGGGCTGGTTCGCGGAGCGGGCCGAGAAGAAGGACGAGATCAAGACGTCGGAGGATGTGGTGGTCTCCGTCGTCGGCCGCGAGCTCTACGAAAAATTCTTTCGCGGTTACACCCGCAAGCAATGGGGGCTCGACCCTTCGGAACTCGACAAATCGGTGACGGCGCGCGTCCCGACACGCACCAGCCGGGACGACCGCTATTTCACCGACGAATTCCAGCTCATGCCGAAGCACGGCTACACGCGGATGTTCGAAAGGATGGTGCGCCATCCCAACATCCACGTCATGACGCAGACGGACTACAAGGACGTGAAGGGCCTCGTTCCCCACCGTCGCGTCATCTTTACCGGTCCCATCGACGAGTATTTCAATTTTCAGTTCGGTCGGCTGCCCTACCGCTCTCTGCGCTTCGAACACGTGACGCTCGACAAGCGCTGGCATCAGCCGGTCGGGGTCGTGAACTATCCGCAGACACATGACTATACCCGCATCACCGAATACAAGCATCTGACCGGTCAGGATCACGCCAAGACGGCACTCACCTACGAGTTTCCTTCCGCCGAGGGCGATCCCTATTATCCGATTCCGAAGGCCGAGAATCAGGAGCTGTTCAAGAAGTACGAACGCCTGGCGCTCGCGACGCCCGATGTGTGGTTCGTCGGCCGTCTCGCCACCTACCGCTACTACAACATGGACCAGATCGTCGGTCAGGCGCTTGCCACATTCCGGCGCATCAACGAATCCCTGCCCGTCGGCGCAGATACGACGGCCGTCAAGGTCGTATCGCCATCGGCCGCGCGGATTTCGTGAGCCCTGAGCGACGATCGGCATAACAAAGCGGCGCGGAATTCTCCGCGCCGCTTTTTCGTTGGCACCTGCGAGTGACTTAAGCCGCTGCCTCCGCAGCGCGCACTGCTTCTTCCAAGCGGGAGGCGCGCGATTCAACGGCAAGCTCCACCAGCGCGTCGGTGAGCATGGTCGCGGTCGGATCCGCAAGGGGCTCGTCGCGCAGCAGACGCAGGGTCGAGGCGACCATGCGGCCGCGCCCGTAGGAGCGCTCGACGCCGAGCGCCACCGGCTTGTGGATCCATCCGACCACGAGGCCGGCGAAAACGCGGGCCTGGAAGTCGAGCAGGTTGCAGTTGACGATCACATGCTCCGGCAGCACCCTGTCCATGGTTTCGTCGAGCAGGGGGCCGGAGGGCAGCCCGGCGAAATGGCCCGAGCGCCGCAGCCAGCCGAAGGAGGAAGCCCAATCGCCCGACCAGAGCGTGCCGCCGCGGCCCTGCACCCGCACCGCTTGCCAATGCGGGAAGAACGGGTAGAGGCTCATGTCGCTTTCCGGCAGCAGCAGGAGCTTGGCGCCGGCGCGCACATGGTCCGCAATCGCCTTGTTGTGCGTGCGCGAGACGATGACGGTGGATTCCTCGAAGGCGCGGGCGAGATTGTAGCCGAGTGCGCGGAAGCGTTCGCGGATATCCTCGTCCGGTGACCAGACCAGCTCGCGGGCGTGAACCGGCTTGCTGCGCTTGGGATGAATGGCGATGTCGTGGTGGTTGTGTGCGATCAAACGCCCGTCGGCGCTGCGCAGGTCGAGGCTGATGCGCCGAAGCGACGGCTCGCTCATATCAGGGAGAGCCATCTCGATGCGGCCGAGATCGTGAACGTCCGGCGCCTCGATGCGCGGCAGCGAGAGACTCTGGCTCTCGCCGCAGATCGAGACTTCGAGCTTGCAGTCTTCCAGAACCGGACCTGCACCATGCGCGAGCGAAAGCTGCAGTGCCGCCGTCTCCCCGGACCAGTAGGAGGCGCGCTCCCATTTCGGCACGATCACCGTGTCCGAATTGACGATGTGGAAGAGCTCGTGGAACACGCGCGGATTGCGGCGCATGTCGAGAAGACCGTTCGATTCCCAGTGACAGTCGTGCAGCTCGGTGATCACGTAGCCCGCGAGGTTCGGCTTGCGGCGCATGGACTCGATCTCATATTTGAGGGCACGAAACTGCTGCCATTGCGCGGCGATGACGAAGCGGCGCAGATCGCCGAAGACGCGGTCGAGGCTCCAGTCGGAGAAGCGGTTCTCGACGCCGTGCGCATACATCACGCCCTCGCCCCAATCGTGGCCGGTCTCGAACCACCAGGGTTCCTCGCCCTTCTCGTCGCGCAGGTCCTTCGGGTAGGGCAGGCCCCAATTGCCGAATTCGGAGCACATCAGCGGCTCGCGCCCGGTGATCACCGCATCGCCATAGGGCGAGTAGAGCCAGGAGGCGCGACCGGACAATTCGTCCACGAAGTGGTCCCACTGCGCCCGGTGATCGGGATAGGCGGCGTAGAAGTGATAATCCGCGATGTCGGATTCCACGTGGAAGCTGGGTGCCAGCGGCGAGTTGTCGACCACGAGCCGCGTCGGGTCATAGGCCTTGAGCCACGCGAAGGTGCGCTTGAGCCAGTCGCGGTGATCCGCGTCGTTGACGAGATCGACGCCCCAGTTCTCGTTGATGATCGTCCAGATGACGATGGAGGGATGGTTCGCGTCGCGGTCGACGATGCCCTTCAGAAGTTTCTCCTTGCGTCCGCGCGAGCGGTCGGTGGCCATGCCGCCGTTGGGCAGCTCCGTCCAGATGAGCATGCCGAGCCGATCGGCCACCTCGTAATAGCGCGGATCGGCCGCCTTGATGTGGCAGCGCAGGCAGTTGAGCCCGAGCTCCTTCGCCTTGCGGAACTGATCCTCGAGAAATTCCACCGACGGCACGGTGCAGATCGTGCCCGGGTAATAATCCTGGTCGAGAGCCGAGCGCAGGTAGAGCGGTTCGCCGTTGAGATAGAACTTGCCGTTGCGCGTCTCGAAGGAGCGAAAGCCGAAATGATCGGCGATTTCGTCTCTCACCTCGCCGCCGCGGATCATCTCCAGGCTGATGCGATAGAGGTTGGGATGATCGGGCGACCATGCGCGCACGTCGTCGAGGGTGAACTCGAACGGCATCGAGGTGACGCCGATCTGCGTCCCGTGCATCTCGTCGAGCACGGCGTCGCCGGAAGGATCGGTCACCCGGATCCGGATCTGCGTCGCCTCCGTCAGCGGCCGCGCAAAGAAGACGCCGGACGCCACCCGCCCCGTGGTGAGATTTGGAACGAGGCGCACGCGACTCATGTGATCCGAAACGCGGCGCTCGAGATAAACCGATTGCCAGATGCCGGAGAGCGGACCGTACCAGCTCTGCTTGCCGAAGGGGATTTCGGCGAACGGCGAATCCGGGAATTCGGCCGGGTTGTCGGTGGGACTGTCGACGCGGACCTTGATCTCGTTCGCGCCCGGTTTGAGATAGGGCGTGGCATCGAAGGAGAAGGGCAGGAAGCCGCCTTCGTTGTGGCCCACGAGCTCGCCGTTGACGAAAACCTTCGTGTTGTGAAAGACGGCGCCGAAGCGGATCCAGACGCTGTCGTGCAGCCACGACGGGTCGATCTCGATGCTCCTGCGGTAGATGCCGATGCCGGCCCGCATGCGCAGGTCCGAGAACTGCGCCTGCCACGGACTTGGCACCTCGATCTGGCGAACCTCCGCCGGCCCCGACAGACGGTCGTCGGCCACGTGCAGGAACTCCCAGGTCCCATCCAGGCTGATGCGATTGTCCTGCATGTTCTCTCCTTGAATCAGAGATTAGCCAAGGGTTTTGAAAACGGCGAAAACATGGCTCGAAGCGAGCATGGCGCGGCCGTCTCGCATGCTGCGACACCTCGTGCCAGTAAAGCTTGCGCGGCGCATCGTCCCCTCGTCCCCGACCGCAGTTGGCATCCCGTTTCGGACAACGGGAAACGCATGCATTTGATCCCGGAGCAGCCGAACGGGCAGCGCGCGTACAGGATCCTGCGGCCAAGCCGTCAGGAACCGCCTCAACGGTCTCGCGTTGCCCCAACAACGCCGAGCCGCGCTGCTCGCCCCATAAACCAGTCATTCGAGAGGCTAGAGATGGCTCAACAGATTTCCGACGATCGTGCCCGGCAGGCACCTCCCGGCCGCCCGGTTCTGGCCGTTCTGATCGGTGCGCTGCTGCTCGCGGGCGTCGCGATCTCCGGCTACATGATGTGGGTCGGGTCGACATCGCCCGACGATCCCGGGACCGATGCCGCCCGGGCCAATGTGACGGGCTCGACGACGGGCTCGAGTGCCAATCCCACCAACCGGACGTCGCCGGCAAACCCGGCCTATCCTGTGCCCGGCGCGCAGCCTTCGGCCGGCGAAGCCCCTAAACAATAACGGATTTTCCCTTACGGAAGCCGGGAGGAACGCTGGTTCCTCCCGGCTTTTTTGTTGCGCTTCGTCGACCGGGCGGCGACTTTTCGCCGTAATGATTCGCAAAGAACCGCCCCGCAAGGGAATGCGACAGGGTAAGACTGAATGACGAGTATTGGCATGAAACGGCTTCTGCAGGCCGCCGCGATCGTATTGAGCGTTGCAGCCGGCGGGACGTCTTACGCCCAGCAGGCGCCGTCCGCTCCCAATGCTCAGCCGCAGGCGCAAGCCCCGGCCCAGCCGCAGGCCACACCGGCCCCGGCGCCGATTTCCGCGGAAACGAAGGCGGCCCGCGCCAAGCTCGACGGCATCAAGGCCGATCTCGACCAGAAGGAAGCGGCGATCCAGGGCCGGGTCATGCCGGATGCGGATCTGCAGAACATCCGTCAGCAGATCGAGCCGGTCATCGCCGATATCCGCACCGTCATCGACGAGCAGGCCCCGAAGCTCGAGGCGAGCCGGCAGCGCCTGACGCAGCTCGGACCGAAGCCGGACAAGGGCCAGCCCGAGGAAAGCGCCGACGTCGCCAGGGACCGGGCCGAGCGCGAAGCCGCCGTGGCCGAGCTCGACGAGACCCAGCGGCTCGGGCGCGCCCTGCTCGTCCAGGCCGAGCAGCTGAACACCCAGATCGGCGATCTGCGCCGGGCCGGCTTCACCCGCGCCCTGTTCGAGCAGAGCGACGGCATCTTGAGCCCCAGCCTCTGGATGAACGTGGTGCAGGCCGTTCCGCGGGAATTGCGGGCGCTCGGCATCGTCCTGGGCGATGCCCTGGAACAGCTTCGGCGCAACACCTCGCTCGGCATTCTGCTTCTTCTCGGACTGGCCATCGGTGCGGCGATCGCCCTTTACGCCGGACGGCGCTCGATCGCGCCGCGGCTCGTCAGGCGCGATCCGGCCATCACTGAGCCCTCGCGGCGCAGCCGCCTTCTGGCAGCGCTCGGGGTGCTGGCCCTGGGTGCCGGCCCGGCCATTGCCGGCAGCTGGATCGTCTGGGTGGCCTTCGATTCCGCCGATCTCGTTCCGCCCCGGCTGGAGCTGGTCGTCAGGGCCATGCTGAGCGGCCTCGCCTTTATCGCTTTCGTGCGTGCCCTGATCGATGCGATCCTGGCGCCGGATCACACCTCCTGGCGGCTGATTCCGGTCCGGGATGCCTCCGCCACGCGGATCATGAGCTTCTCCGTGACCCTGGCCACCGTCATGGTCGTCGGCAAGGTGATCGAGTCGTTCAACACCGCCATCGCCGCGGCCTTGCCCGTCACCGTGATCACCCGGGCGGTCTTCGCCCTGGTGGTTGGTCTTGTCTTCGCCGAGCTCCTGCGCCGCTTCGCTGCCCGGGAGAACCAGGACGAGGCCTGCCTCGGGCCCTACGTCGCGCAGGATGTCGATATCGGCGGCCCCCTGCGCAGTCTCGGCTGGTTCGTCGTCGCCCTCATCGTCGGCAGCGTGCTCGGCGGCTATGTGGCGCTGGCCACCTTCCTGATCGATCAGGCGGTCTGGATTTCCATCGTCGTCGCCCTGCTTGTCCTCGGCATTGCCCTCGCGGACGAGTTCATCGGCGGCTCCCTGCGCGGCCAGACCAGGATTTCGACGGCACTGCAGGCCAATACCGGCCTGCGCCGCCGTTCCATCGAGCAGATCGGCGTGCTCGGCAGCGGCATCGCGCGGCTCGCCCTCATCATCATCGGCGTCCTGCTGGTGCTGGCGCCCTGGGGAATCGAATCGACGGATGTGACGGGCTCCCTGAGGGCCATGTTCTTCGGCTTCAATGTGGGCGACGTCACGATCTCCCTGTCGTCGATTCTCCTTGCGGCGCTGCTGTTCGCTGCGACTTTCGCCGTCACGCGCGTGATCCAGCGCTGGCTCAGCAACACCTTCCTGCCGGCAACGGATCTCGATGCGGGTCTGCGCAATTCGATCAGCACGGCGGCGGGCTATATCGGCATCATCACGGCCGGCATGCTCGCCTTCACCTATCTGGGCCTCAGCCTGGAGCGCGTGACCATCGTCGCCGGTGCCCTCTCGGTCGGTATCGGTTTCGGCCTGCAATCCATCGTCAACAACTTCATCTCCGGCCTCATCCTGCTCTGGGAGCGCCCGATCCGCGTCGGCGATCTCGTCGTGGTCGGCGACGGCGAGGGCTATGTGCGCCGGATCAACGTGCGCTCGACCGAGATCCAGGCCTTCGACCGCTCGACGATCATCGTGCCGAACTCGAACCTGATCTCCGGGATCGTCCGCAACCGCGTGCGCAACGACCGCGTCGGGCGGGTCCTGGTCTCGATTCCGGTGCCTCGCGCCTCCGATCCCGACCAGGTAGCGGAGATCATGCGCAAGGCCGCGCTCGCGCACCGCGAGGTCATGAGCGAGCCGGCGCCGCGGGTCCTGTTCAAGAAGGTGACGGAGAACACCATCGATTTCGACGTCGTCTGTTTCGTCGACGACATCGATGCGGCGGGCCGGGTTTCGAGCGACATCTATTTCGAGATCTTCCGCGGCCTGCGCAAGGCGGGCATCGGCGCCCCCGCGCCGGCTCCGGCCGCCGAGGCGGAGGAGGAGCCTGCGGACAAGGCGTCGAAGGCCGAGGAGAAAGAGGACGAAGCCTTAACCCTTCTCAAGGATAAGACGCCCGCATGAAGCGTCTTCTCATTATCAGCCTTTCCGCCCTCGCTCTCGCCGCCTGCCAGAACGAGGCCCGCGCGCCAAGCAGCCAGACACCGAGCTTCTACGTCTCCATGGCCGACCCCGCCGCCCAGGTGGATGCGGCCATGGCCCGCGACATGATCGGCGCCTACCGGGGCAACAACGGTCTCGGCCGCCTGACCCTCGATCCCGACCTTCAGGCCGCCGCGCAGGCCGAGGCCGACGCCATGGCCCGCGCGGACAAGCCGAGCTCGGCCGATGCCTTCAAGACGCGTCTCGCGAAGTCTGGCTTCGCGTCACCGGCGGCCAATGTCTCCGCCGGTTACCACACCCTCGCCGAGGCGTTTTCCGGCTGGCGCGAGAGCCCGCAGCACAACAGGGTGATGCTCGATGCCAAGGCCACCCGGATCGGCATCGCGACGGCCTACACGCCGAATTCCAAGTACAAGGTCTACTGGGTCCTGGCGGTCGCCGCCGACCGGCGCTGATCCCGGCCGCGACCGGAGAAAGGCCCGGTTTGGAACCTAACCCATGCTAGAACGCTTTAGCTTGAGAAATTTCCAAGCTGAATCAGTGCGCGTTTCGACACATGCCGGATTTCGATCCCAAATTGGGCAAGCAGCTGCCTCCGCCGCCGGTGATCGGCAGCGATCAGGAGGTCGGTCCGGGGCAGAACAGCACCCTGGCGAAGGAGGCGGACCATGCCGCCGCTCACGACGCTGAGGCCGTGCCTCCCCATGAGGTGAGGCCGAGCATCGTTCAGGAATTGTACTTGCTCTTCCGCGACATGTTCAGGGGCGGCAAGGGATGGCCGATGCTGCGGCTCGGCATCGCCATCGTGGTCATCCTGATCGGCAACATGTTCGGCCAGGTGCGGCTCAACGAGTGGAACGGCGCCTTTTTCGACGCGGTCGCGAAGCGCGATACCTCCTCCTTCCTGCATCAGCTGGTCGTGTTCCTCGTCATCGTCGCGGTACTACTTGCCCTCGTGGTCGCACAGACCTGGCTGCAGGAGCGCCTCAAGATCCGCCTGCGCCAGCGCCTGACGCAGGTGCTGCTCGATCTCTGGCTCAAGCCGAACCGGGCCTATCAGCTCGGCTTCATGGGCGAGAACGGAGCCCAGCCCGATCAGCGCATGCAGGAGGATTGCCGCCTCTTCTCGGAGCTCTCCACGGAGCTTGGGGTCGGCATGCTGCAGGCGTTTCTGCTGCTCATCAGCTTCATCGGCGTCCTCTGGGCGCTGTCGGGTCCGGTCAGCTTCCCCCTCGGCGGCCGCGAGATCACCATCCCCGGCTACATGGTCTGGGTGGCCCTGGGCTATGCGGGCATCGGCTCGGGGCTGACCTGGCTCGTGGGGCGCCCGCTCATCCGCCTCAATACCCTGCGCTACGCGCGCGAGGCCGAGCTGCGCTTCGCCCTGGTGCGGGTCAACGAGAGCGCCGAGAGCGTCGCCCTCTACAACGGTGAGCCCGACGAGCGGCGCAATCTCGACGAGTTCGTCGAGGCCGTGCTCAAGGCCTCACGCCGCCTCTCCGGCGGTCTTGCGCGGCTGACCTGGATCACCTCGGGCTATGGCTGGCTCGCTATCGTCGTGCCGATCCTGGCGGCTGCGCCCGATTACTTCTCCGGCCGCCTGTCCTTCGGCGAGATGATGATGGTGGTCGGCGCCTTCAATCAGGTGCAGTCGGCCCTACGCTATTTCGTCGACAATTTCCCGAAGATCGCCGATTGGCGCTCCGCCGTCCTGCGCGTCGCCACCTTCCGGCAGACCGCTCTCGACCTCGACGAGGTCGCGGCCGAGAGCCGGCGGATCGATATCGCTGCGCACCCGCAAGGCCGCCTCAGTTTCGAGGGTGTCTCCATCGCGCTCAGCGACGGCAGCATCCTCATCGAAGATGCGACCGCGGAAATCAGCCCCGGCGAGCGCGTGCTGATCATGGGCGAATCGGGTGCGGGCAAGAGCACGCTGTTTCGCGCCATCTCGGGCCTCTGGCCCTGGGGCTCGGGCAAGATCCGCGTGCCCAAGCCCGAGGAGATGATGTTCCTGCCGCAGCGGCCCTATCTGCCGCTCGGAACCTTGCGCGCCGCGATCAGCTATCCGGCTTCGCCCGAGACCTTCGAGGACGCCAAGGTCAAGGAGGCGCTCGAACGCTGCGGTCTCGGCGAGTTCATTCCCATGCTCGACAAGCACGAGCGCTGGGACCGGAGCCTGTCGCTCGGCCAGCAGCAGCGGGTGGCCTTTGCCCGCGTGCTGCTGCACAAGCCGAAATGGGTGTTCATGGACGAGGCGACCTCCGCCCTCGACGAGGAGAACCAGGCCTCCATGCTCTCTCTCTTCGACAACGAGCTGAAGGGCGCGAGTGTCATGTCGATCGGGCATCGGCCGGGTCTTGAAGAATTTCACACCCGCACGCTGCATATCCGCAAAACGGAGGAGGGCGCGGTCCTTCTCGCGCGGCCGCAAAAGCAGAGGGCACGCTCCCCGGGACCGAAACTGGGGCCTCGCTGGATCGGCCGCTTCCGCCGCAAGCTGCAACCGCGGGCGCAGGAGGGCTGATCGGTGCATAGATTCCACCGAGGCTTTTCAAACGGCGCGAAAGGCGCAACTCTTCATCGGCAGCGGAGCTTCCGAAGGGGAGCCCGCCTTCCTGCAGGGTGATCCGCATGAGGCTGGTCAGGCTCTACATCCGCGTTCTCGGACAGCTCGGCTCGGATATGCGCGTCGGCGCGCTGCTCGCGCTGGCCAATGTCGGGCTCGCCATCTCCGCCTTCGCGGAGCCGATCCTGTTCGGCCGCATCATCGACGTGCTCACCCGCGGCCAGGTGCCGGGCACGCCGCCCGTGACCTTCGGCGCCCTGACGCCGCTCATTCTCGCCTGGGTCGCCTTCGGCCTGTTCTCCATCGGGGCAGGCGCGCTCGTGGCACTGCATGCGGACCGGCTCGCCCATCGCCGGCGCCTCGCCGTGATGGCGAACTACTTCGAGCATGTGCTCGAATTGCCGCTCGCCTTCCACACCTCCACCCATTCCGGCCGCGTGCTGAAGGTGATGCTGGAAGGATCGGGCGCCATGTCCTGGCTCTGGCTCGGCTTCTTCCGCGAGCATTTCGCGGCGCTCATCGCCCTCGTCATCCTGCTGCCGCTCACCGTCTTCCTGAACTGGCGTCTCGGGCTCCTGCTCGTCGCCCTCATGGTCATCTTCTCGGTTCTCACGGCATTCGTCCTGCGCAAGACGGAAAAGCTGCAGGGCTCCGTCGAGCGCTATCATTCGAGCCTTGCCGAACACGCTTCCGATGCCCTCGGCAACGTGCCGGTGATCCAGTCCTTCACCCGCGTCGAGGCCGAGACGCGCTCGCTCGGAATCATCATCCAGCAATTGCTGCAGGCGCAGAACCCGGTCCTGTCCTGGTGGGCGCTTGCCTCCGTCGCGTCCCGCGCCTCCGCCACGATCACTGTTACCGCGATATTCCTGCTCGGCACCTGGCTGCATCTCAACGGGCTTGCCACCATCGGCGAGATCGTGATGTTCATGAGCATGGCGACCATGCTGATCGCGCGGCTTGAGCAGGCGGTGAGCTTCGTCAACCAGCTCTTCATGCAGGGCCCGAAGCTGCAGGAATTCTTCGAGATCCTCGACACGGCGCCGGCGGTGCACGACCGGCCCAATGCGCGGCACGTCGAGCGCTACAAGGGCGAGGTCGCCTTCGACAATGTGAGCTTCTCCTATGACGGCAAGCGCTCCGCGGTGCAGGACGTATCCTTCATCGTCAATGCGGGCGAGAACGTCGCTCTCGTCGGCGCCACGGGATCCGGAAAGTCCACCACCCTGGGTCTTCTGCACCGGGCCTTCGATCCACAATCGGGCGCGATCCGCGTCGACGGGCTCGACATCCGCGACGTGACGCTCGCATCCCTGCGGCGCAATATCGGCGTGGTGTTCCAGGAGCCGATGCTGTTCGCCCGCACCATCCGCGAGAACCTGCAGGTCGGGCGTCCCGATGCGACCGACGCCGAGATGATCGAGGCGCTGGAGCGGGCGCAGGCCATCGAGTTCATCAACAGGCAGGCGGAAGGCCTCGACACGATCGTCGGCGAACGCGGCCGCTCGCTCTCCGGCGGCGAGCGCCAGCGACTGTCGATCGCCCGTGCCCTCCTCAAGAACCCGCCGATCCTGATCCTCGACGAGGCGACGAGCGCGCTCGATGCCGCGACCGAGCGCAAGCTGCAGATGGCGCTTGACGAGGTGATGAAGGGCCGCACCACCTTCGTCATCGCCCACCGCCTCGCCACCATCCGCAACGCCAACCGCATCCTCGTCTTCGACCACGGCCGGGTGATCGAGAGCGGCACCTTCGAAGAACTCGTGGCACGGGGCGGGCGCTTCGCGGAACTCGCCAAGGCGCAGTTCATGGCATCCGACGAACCGCCGGCGAAGCGCGTCCGGGTCTCCGCGCACGCATGAGCCTTGCCCTCGAACTGCACCAGAAGAGCATTCGGCGCCGTGTCGGCAATCTCACGCTCCATATGATCGAGGCGGGTCCCGAGGATGGGCCGCTCGTGATCCTGCTGCACGGCTTTCCGGAATTCTGGTGGGGATGGCGCTATCAGATTGGGCCGCTGGCTGAAGCAGGCTTCCACGTCGTCGTGCCGGACCAGCGCGGCTACAATCTCAGCGACAAGCCCGAAGGCCGGCGCGCCTACGATCTCGATATTCTCGCGAAGGATGTGATCGGTCTGGTTGATGCCGTCGGGCGAAGAACCTTCGCTCTCGTCGGTCACGACTGGGGCGGGCTGGTGGCGTGGTGGACGGCCTCACGCTATCCCGAGCGCGTAGCGAAGCTCGCCATCCTCAACGCGCCGCATCCCTCCGTTGCCGGATCCTATCTGCGCCGGCATCCGAGCCAGATGTTTCGCAGCCTCTATGTCGGCTTCTTCCAGATCCCGCGCCTGCCCGAAGCGATGCTCTCGGCGGACGATTATCGCAGCCTGAAGGATGCGCTTCTGCGCACGAGCCGGCCCGACACGTTTTCCGATGAGGACATGGCCTGCTACGAACAGTCCTGGTCGCAGCCAGGCGCGCTCACGGCGATGCTGAACTGGTACCGCGCCCTGCCGTTCAAACCCGACATGAGCGATCCAGGCATCGCGCCGCCGACCCGCGTGATCTGGGGAGTCAAAGATCGCTTCCTGGAGCAAGGCCTCGCCGAGGCGAGCCTCGCCTTGTGCCGCTCGGGCGATGTCGTCTGGATCGACAACGCCTCTCATTGGGTGCAGCACGAGGAGCCGGAGAGGGTGAATGCGGCGCTGGTGGAGTTTCTGAGTGTCTGACTCAATCTCTGCGCTCAGCCTGAGGAAGCAGGCGGCAATGACCCCAATGTCATTCCCGGCCGGAGCGTAGTGGAGGGGAATCCATAATGCCGCGCTTGATCGTGGATCCCCTTCCCGGTCCTGTGGACCGGCGGGGATGATACCCTCCCTCGTCATGGCCGGGCTTGTCCCGGCCATCCCGATACGGAAAAGCGCGGCGTCTTTCGCATCGGGATCACCGGCACGAGGCCGGTGATGACGTCGGGAGTGAATGCTCGGTCAGATCGTGAAAACGTACCCGTCACTCAGCCCTGGCGCGTACCTGTGCGAGCGGCGTGATCCTCAGCGCCATGATCCGGTTGCGCGACTTGCGCAGCACCTGGAAGCGGAAGTTGTCGAAGGTGAAGATCTGGCCGGTATCCGGAATGGTCTGCGCCTTGTGAATCACAAGGCCCGCGATGGTGGTGGCCTCCTCGTCCGGCAGGTTCCAGTCCATGGCGCGGTTGAGGTCGCGGATCGGCACGGAGCCGTCCACGTTCACCGAGCCGTTGGGCTGCGGCCGCACGCCCTGGACGGAGAGGTCGTGCTCGTCCTTGATGTCGCCGACGATCTCCTCGAGGATGTCCTCGAGCGTGACGAGACCCATCACCTCGCCGTATTCGTCGACGACGAGGGCGAAATGCGTCTTCTTGGCCAGGAACGCCCTCAGCTGGTCCTTGAGCGAGGTGGTGTCGGGCACGAACCAGGTTTCGAGCGCGATCGCCTCCACTTTCAGCTTGCTCGCATCGCCGCCGACCGCATCGAGCGCGCGCAGCAGGTCCTTGGCGTGCAGAACGCCGACGATGTTTTCCTGGCTTCCGCGCCAGAGCGGCAGGCGCGTATAGGGCGAGGAGAGCACCTCGCGCACGATCTCCTCGGACGAGAGGTCGGCATTGATCGTGCGCATCTTGGTGCGGTGGACCATCACCTCCGAGACCGTGAGGTCTTCGAGATCGAGGAGCCCGCCGAGCATGTCGCGTTCCACCTTGGCGACGCCGCCTTCCTTGTGCAGCAGCGCGACCTGGCCGCGAATCTCTTCCGAGGCCGAGAGGATCGGCGTGTTCTCGCCGATCCGGATGCCGAAGGGCCGCAGCATGAGCTTCACGATGCGCTCGATGGCGATGGCAAGTGGACCTATGAGCGAGACGGCCCACGACATTGGACGCGAGAGGAAGAGCGAGACGGTCTCCGGAGAGGAGATCGCGACGGTCTTCGGCAGGACCTCGGCGAAGACGATCACGAGCACCGACATGATGACGGTGGCGTAGATCGCGCCTTCCTGTCCGAAGATCGCGACGAGCACGCTGGTCGCGAAGGCCGAGACGCCGATATTGACGATGTTGTTGCCGATCAGCACCGTGCCGATGAAGCGCTCGCGCATTTCGAGCAGGCGGTTCACCAGCTTGGCGCGCTTGTCGCCGCTCTTTTCCAGCACCAGCATGCGGGAGCGCGAAGCGCCCGTGAAGGCCGTCTCGCCCGCCGAGAAGAAGGCGGAGAGCAGAAGGCAGAAGATGACGACTGCGGCCGCAAACAAAAGATCGACGGAGGAGTCTTCGATCATGGTTGCGATGCGTCGATTTCACGGCCCAGGAAGGCGCGGACCTTGTCCGGGTCGATGCCGGGCGCGATGAAGCTCTGGCCGATGCCGCGGGCGAGGATGAAGGTCAACGCGCCGCCCTTGACCTTCTTGTCCTGCGCCATCGCATCGAGCAATTGATCGACGGTGCCGCAGCCGCCCGGAACGTCGGTCAGGCGTGTGGGCAATCCGGCGGCCTTCAGATGCCGCTCGACGCGCTCCGCATCCGTTGCAGGCGCAAGCCCGAGGAAGGCGGAGAAGCGGAAGGCCAGCGCAAGGCCGATGGCGACGCCCTCGCCATGGACGAGGCGCGCGGAATCGTAGGCCGTGATCTTTTCGAGCGCGTGGCCGAAGGTGTGGCCGAGATTGAGCAGGGCGCGGTCGCCGGTTTCGTGCTCGTCGCGCACCACCACATCGGCCTTGGCGCGGCAGCTCTGCGCCACCGCCTCGTCCCGCTCCGGCCCGCCGGCGAAGATGCCCTGCCAGTTGGCCTCGCACCAGGCGAAGAAGCGGGCATCGTCGATGAGGCCGTATTTCGCCACCTCCGCATAGCCGGCGCGCATCTCGCGGAGCGGCAGCGTGTCGAGAAGGGCGGTGTCGGCGATGACGAGGCTCGGCTGATGGAAGGCGCCGACGAGGTTCTTGCCGTGGCGCGAATTGATGCCGGTCTTGCCGCCGACCGACGAATCGACCTGGGACAGGAGGCTCGTCGGCACCTGGACGAAGCGCACGCCCCGGCGCACCACGGCGGCGGCAAATCCGGCAAGGTCGCCGATCACGCCGCCGCCGAGCGCCACCACGAGGTCGCCGCGCTCGATCTTTGCCGCCAGCACCGCGTCGCAGACCCGCTCCAGGCTGGCATAGGACTTGGTGGCCTCGCCCGGAGGCAGGGTGACGATTGAGACGCGCAGGCCCTGCGCCTCGAGGGCCCGGGCCAGGGCATCGGCATAGAGCGGGCCCACATGCTCGTCGGTCACGATGGCCGCGGCGCGGGCGCCAAGCGCCGCGATGCGCGCCCCCGCCGTCTCGATCAGGCCGCGCCCGACCAGGATGTCATAGGCCCGGTCGCCGAGGGGGACGTGAACATTGATCGGCGAGATGTCTCGCAGGGCTGCTGCGCTCGTCATGGTTCGGCGTTTCCCTCGTTGTCCTTCTCGAGCCATTCGCCAAGGGCTTTGACGATGTCGGCCACCACCCGGTCGTGCGGGGCCTCGTGGGAATCGATGGTGATGTCGGCGGTGGCATAGACCGGATAGCGGATCTCCATGAGGCGGCGCATGGTTCCTTCCGGGTCAGGGTTCTGCAGAAGCGGGCGGGTGGTCCGCTTGCGCACGCGGCGCATGAGCACGTCGAGATCGGCCTTGAGCCAGAGCGAGACGCCGTGCTCGGCGATGCGAAGGCGCGTCTCGTCGTTCATGAAGGCGCCGCCGCCGGTGGCAAGCACGATCGGCCCCTCCTGCAGCAGCCGGGCGATCACCCGACGCTCGCCATCGCGAAAATGGTCCTCGCCGTGGATGGCGAAGATTTCCGGGATGGTCATGCCGGCGGCAGCCTCGATCTCGTGGTCCGCGTCGCGGAACGGCAATTGGAGCGTCTGCGCAAGCCGGCGGCCCACGGTGCTCTTTCCGGCACCCATGAGACCGACGAGCACGAGCGATCGCGCGCCAAGCCGGAGGCTCAAGGGCTGGCCGCGCTGACTTGCCTGGTCTTGCCCGCCGACTTCATCGAGTGAATTGAAGCGGCTGATATTGTTCATGAGTTAGTCCTAGCACGGGCGCGGCGGCCTGTCACAAGGGCGTTATTCGCCTATCCCTGGCAAACTTAACCGCAGAGAAGGACTTGCCTTGAAGGCTTGGGCATGGTTCTAGCGACTTAACGCATCAAGAGGCTCACGTGCCCACCCTGTTCCGGTTTCTCCTCGTCGTCGCCATTCTCGCGGGCCTTGGCTTTGCCGCCATGTTTGCCCTGGCGACCTTCGTCAAGCCCGATCCGCGTGAGATCACCGTGCCGGTCCCCACCAGCCGCAACTCCTCGTCTTCATGAGCGGCGCCCGCCACGCCAGCCTCTTCCTCGACATGCTCGCCGCCGAGCGCGGCGCCTCCAAGAACACGCTCGATGCCTATCGGCGCGATCTCGACGATTATCTGGCCTATCTCGCGGAAGCCGGCGCCGCGCCCGACAACGCCGCGTCGGTGACGATCCGGGGTTTCATGGCAAGCCTCGAGGAGCGGGGCCTGAAGGCATCGTCGGCCGCCCGCAGGCTCTCGGCCGTGCGCCAGTTCCACAAGTTTCTCTTCGTGGAGGGCTATGCCTCCGTCGATCCGACGGCCGCCGTCTCGGCGCCGAAGCGAGGCAGGGCGCTGCCGAAAGTCCTCTCCGTCGCCGAGGTCGACCGCCTGCTGCAGGTCGCCTATGAAGGAATCCAAAGCCCCGAGGCCTCGGCCCCCGAGCGGCTGCGCGCGGCCCGCATGGCCTGCCTATTGGAACTCCTCTACGCCACCGGTCTGCGCGTCTCGGAGCTCGTGGCGCTGCCGCGCAGCGCCGCCAAGACCCGCGACCGCTTTCTCGTGGTGCGCGGCAAGGGCGCCAAGGAACGGCTCGTTCCGCTCACCGAGGCGGCGCAGGATGCGGCGCGGGCCTATCTCGCCCTGCTGGAGGAGCAGAAGAAGGCCGTCGGCCCCTGGCTGTTCCCGGCCGACAGCGAGAGCGGCCATCTCACCCGCCAGGCCTTCGCCCGCGACCTGAAGGCGATTGCCGGCGCCGCGGGCCTGCGCGCCGACAAGATCAGCCCCCACGTGCTGCGCCACGCCTTCGCCAGCCACCTGCTTCAGAACGGCGCCGACCTGCGCGTGGTGCAGGAGCTTCTGGGCCATTCCGACATCTCGACGACGCAGATCTACACCCATGTGCTCGACGAGCGCCTGAAGAGCATGGTGCGGGATCTGCACCCGCTCGCGGAGGGCGGGGAGGGCTGATCTCCCTCTCACGTCATCACCGGCCTCGTGCCGGTGATCCCGATTGATTGAGACACGGCGCTCTTCCTGATCGGGATGGCCGGCACAGGGCCGGCCATGACGTGGCGGGTGTCAGCGCCGACGGGCGCATGCTGGCCATAACGATCGTTGAGCGTTACCGCCGCTTCAGCAGAAACACGCCCTGGTCGCCGAGCAGGTTCCACACCCACCAGGGCAGGCTCACGCGGATCGGCTGGCCGCCGGCGTTGAGGGCAACCGCCTTTTCCATCTGCGCGCCGACCTCGCGGCACAGTTCCACGAAGTCCCGGATGGTGCAGAAATGGATGTTGGGGGTGTCGTACCAGGAATAGGGCAGGTTCTCGGTCATCGGCATGCGGCCGCGCATGCCGAGTTCGAAGCGCACGCGCCAGTGACCGAAATTCGGGAAGGAGACGATGGCGCGTCGGCCGATGCGCAGCAGATGCTCCAGCACCACCTTGGGCTGGCGCGTCGCCTGGATCGTCTGCGACAGGATCACGTAGTCGAAGGCGTCGTCCGGATAATCGGCGAGATCCGTGTCGGCATCGCCCTGGATCACGGGAAGCCCCTTGGCGAGGCAGGCGTTCACGCCTTCGCGCGAGATTTCGATGCCGCGCCCGTCGACCTGCTTGGTGTCGCGCAGGAGCGCAAGCAGCGAGCCGTCGCCGCAGCCGACATCGAGCACGCGCGAGCCCGGCTCGACCATGTCGGCGAGCAGGAGAAAGTCGAGCCGGTGGCCGCTGTCCGTGTCGGTCAGGGGCAGGGAAACGGTGGGAAGCGTCATGCGATTCCCCTGACCCGCGCGGCCGCGTCGATGAAGCCTCGCGCTGCCGCGAACATTTCGGGCTCCTCGAGCAGGAAGGCGTCGTGGCCCTTGTCGCTCTCCACCTCGACGAAGGCGACGGAGGCGGCAGCCGCGTTCAAGGCATGCACGATGGCGCGGGAATCCGAAGTCGGGAAGAGCCAGTCGGAGGTGAACGAAATCACGCAGAAGCGCGTCGGCGTTCCCTTGAACGCCTTGGCGAGCGAGCCGTCATGCTCGGCGGCGAGGTCGAAATAATCCATCGCCCGGGTGACGTAGAGATAGGAATTGGCATCGAAGCGCTCGACGAACGAGATACCCTGGTAGCGCAGGTAGCTCTCGATCTGGAAATCGGCGTCGAAGGAGAAGGTCAGGGCGGACCGGTCCTGGAAATTGCGCCCGAACTTCCGGTGCAGGGCCATCTCGGAGAGATAGGTGATGTGCGCGCCCATGCGGGCGACGGCGAGGCCCTTGGAGGGGCGCGTGCCCTCGGTCTGGTAGCGTCCGCCGCGCCATTCGGGATCGGCCATCACCGCCTGGCGGCCGACCTCGTGGAAGGCGATGTTCTGGGCCGAATGACGGGCCGCGGCGGCGATGGGCAGGGCCGAGAAGACCCGGTCGGGATAGTCCACGGCCCATTGCAGCACCTGCATGCCGCCCATAGACCCGCCGATGACGCAAAACAGCTTCTCGATGCCGAGCCGGTCGATGAGGGCAGCCTGCGAGCGCACTATGTCGCGGATCGTCACGACCGGGAAATCGAGGGCATAGGGCTTGCCCGTGGCCGGATTGAGCGAGGCGGGCCCCGTGGTGCCCATGCAGCCGCCGATCACGTTGGCGCAGATCACGAAGAAGCGGTCCGTATCCACCGGCCGGCCGGGCCCGACCATGGTCAGCCACCAGCCGGGCTTGCCGGTCACGGGATTGTCGTTCGCCACATGCTGGTCGCCGGTGAGCGCGTGGCAGATAAGGACGGCGTTGGACTTGTCGGCATTGAGGGTGCCGTAGGTCTGGTAGGCGATCTGCCAGGGGCTAAGCGCGATGCCCGCATCCATCATGAGGGGCTCGTCCGCGCCAAAGCGCATGAGCAGGCTCGACGGGTCGTCGACCTGGCTTCGCGGTTCGGAGGACAGGGGCGCAAATGACATGCTTTAAACGGAAATGTTCGTTCTTTCGAACAACCGGTACTGCGGAGCGGCTGCCGCGTCAACGCGCATGACGCCTCGCCAACGCACTGACACACCTCACGTCATGGCCGGACTTGTTCCGGCCACCCACGCCTTGGGAGCGACGATGCCGCATAAGACGTGGGTCCCCGGACCAAGTCCGGGGATGACGGCGAGGGAAACGTCATCCCGGACAGCACAGCCGAGCCGGGGTGACGGGGAGTGCATCACGAAAAAGGGGCCTCACTTCCTGTCTACCGCTGCCCCGCGAACCCACCAGTCAATCAATGATGACAAGACGGACCAAAAACGCCAAAGAAAGGCACCCGAGCCCGAGGATCCAAGCCCATGTCCAGTGAGAAGCCCGCCGAGACGGCCGCGCCTGCCCTTGCCGAGCTGCGCCAGGAGATCGACCGTATCGACGAGGCCATGCACCGGCTGCTCATGGAGCGCGGCACCATCATCGACCGGCTGATCGCCTCGAAGAAGGCCTCGCAGGCCGGCCTGAGCTCCGCCTTCCGGCCTGGGCGCGAGGCCTCGATGATGAAGGCACTCGCCGAACGGCACGAGGGCCTGCTCCCGCTCGATACGGTGGAGAGCATCTGGCGGGTCATCATCGGCACCTTCACCTATGTCCAGTCGAGCTATTCGGTCCATGCCGACATCTCCGGCGGCGATGCGCCCATGCGCGACTCGGCCCGCTTCCATTTCGGCTTCACGGTGCCCTACATCACCCATCCGAGCGCCGCGGCGGTGATCGAGGCGGTGGCCGCCTCCCGCGGCGATCTCGGCATCTTCCGCCTCGACCAGGGCGCGACCAGCGGCGCCTGGTGGCGCACGCTCGCCGACAAGCGCCGTCCGAAGATCATTGCGCGTCTGCCCTTCATCGAGCGGCCCGACCATCCGGCCGGCACTCCGGTCTTCGTGATCTCGAAGCCCCTGACCGATGCGGCCGTGCGCGACGTGGTGCTCTATGCGGCCCAGTTCGAGCGCTGGCACAAGGGCGCCAACGAGGCGCTGACCGCGCTCGGCGGCGAGGTGGTGGCGAGCGCTGCCGACACCAACGGCCTCTCGGAGCTGATCGCCGTGCCGGGCTCCGTCGAGCCCGCCGCCCTCAAGGCCGCCCTGACCAAGGCGGGCGCGAGCCTTGCCCAGCTCGCCGAGATCGGCAGCCATGCCGAACGTTTCCGCGTGAAATAAGAATGCAGCTGCGCTAGACGCTTCCCGCGAGACCATTCGTGATCAGGAAAGACCTTATGTCCACCCGTCCCCAGCCCCGTCCCGGCGTGATGCAGATCGAGGCCTATGTGCCCGGCAAGAGCAAGGCTGAAGGGGTTGCGAAGATCCATAAGCTCTCCTCGTACGAGACCCCGCTCGGCCCCTCGCCGAAGGCGGCCGAGGCGATCCGGACCTTCGACCATCTCGAGCTTTATCCGGATGGCGGCGCCGGCAAGCTGCGGGAAGCGATCGCCGGCCGCTACGGGCTCGACCCGAACCGCATCATCTGCGGCGCCGGCTCGGACGAATTGCTGGCACTGATCACCCACGCCTATGTGGGCCCGGGCGACGAGGGCATCTTCACCGAGCACGGATTCCTGGTCTACCGCATCGCGATCCTGGCGGCCGGCGGCGTGCCCGTTGTGGCGCCGGAAAAGGACCTGCGCACCGATGTGGACGCGATCCTCGCCAGGGTGACGGAGAAGACCAGGATCGTCTTCCTTGCCAATCCCAACAACCCGACCGGCACCTACATTCCCTTCGACGAGGTCAAGCGCCTGCACGCTGGCCTGCCGCCGCATGTGGTGCTGGTGCTCGATGCGGCCTATGCGGAATATGTCCGCCGCAACGATTACGAGTCGGGCCTCGAGCTCGTCGCCACTTCCGAGAACGTGGTGATGACCCGCACCTTCTCGAAGATCTACGGCCTCGCCAACCTGCGCCTCGGCTGGATGGTGGCGCCGCCCCACATCGTCGATGCGGTCAACCGAATCCGCGGCCCGTTCAATGTCAGCGGCCCGGCCATGGCGGCAGGCATCGCCGCGATCCAGGACGAGGCCCATATCGCGAAGGCCGTCGAGCACAACGAACAATGGCTCGCCTGGCTCACCCGCGAGATCGAGGCGCTCGGCCTCAAGGTGACGCCGAGCGTGGGCAACTTCCTGCTGATCCATTTCCCGAAGGAGGCAGGCCGGAGCGCGAAGGATGCGGATGCCTTCCTCTCCTCGCGCGGCCTGATCCTGCGCCGGATCGACGCCTACGGTCTTCCCGATGCCCTGCGCCTGACCGTGGGCAATGAGGAGGCGAACGGCCTCGTGGTGGCGGCGTTGCGCGATTTCCTGGGCGGTAAACATGCCTGAGCGTCTCGGTCCTCCGCGTGAAGAACCGCTCTTCGAGCGCGTCGCCCTCATCGGCATCGGGCTGATCGGCTCGTCGATCGCCCGCGCCACACGACATCTCAATCTCGCGCGTAAGATCGTCGCCATCGATGCGAGCGAACAGGTGGTCGAGCGCGTGCGCGAACTCGGTTTCGCCGACGAGGCGACGACCGATGCGGCGGCCGGCGTGAAGGACGCGGATCTCGTCATCCTCTGCGTGCCGGTCGGCGTCTGCGGCAAGGTGGCCGAGGCCATGAAGCCGGGGCTGAAACCCGGCAGCATCGTCTCCGATGTGGGCTCGGTGAAGGCCTCCGTCGTGGCGCAGGTGCAGCCGCACCTGCCGCCCGGCGTGTCCTTCGTGCCGGCGCATCCGGTGGCGGGCACGGAGCATTCGGGGCCTGATGCGGGCTTTGCGACGCTGTTCCACAATCGCTGGTGCATCCTGACCCCGCCCGAGGGCACGGACGAGGCGGCCACCGAGCGCGTGCGCGCCTTCTGGGAGGCGATGGGCTCCAACGTGGAGGTCATGACCGCGCAGCATCATGACTTGGTGCTCGCCATCACTAGCCACGTGCCGCACCTGATCGCCTACAACATCGTCGGCACGGCGGCGGATCTGGAGACCGTCACCCAAGGCGAGGTGATCAAGTTCTCCGCCGGCGGCTTTCGCGATTTCACCCGCATCGCCGCCTCCGATCCGACCATGTGGCGCGACGTCTTCCTGCACAACCGCGAGGCCGTGCTGGAGATGCTCGGGCGTCTCAACGAGGATATCGCGCTGCTGGCGCGGGCCATCCGTTGGGGCGAGGGCGACAAGCTCTTCGACCTTTTCACCCGCACCCGCGCCATCCGCCGCGGCATCATCTCGTCGGGCCAGGAAACCCCAGAGCCGGATTTCGGCCGCCGGCGCGAGGACAAGGCTTAAGGCGGTATGATCGGTTGAGAGGAGAGGAGCCTTTCCAATGTCATCCCCGGCTGCCCAAAGGGCTGGGAAGGGGATCCAGAATGCCGAGTGTGCAAGTGGATTCCCTTCCCCTCCGCTGCGCTCCGGCCGGGAATGACACTGTCCCTCATGACACCCACCTTCGTCATCCCCGGGCTCGTCCCGGGGATCCACGCCTTTACGGCGCTGTGGTTCCCAAGACGTGGGTGGCCGTAAACCAAGTGCGGCCATGACGTGAGAGGCTGCCGCCTCAATAAAGCGGCTGCAGCCTCACGTTCGGGATCACGAACGGCCCCATGGCGATCAAGCCGTTCTCGAGCCGCAGCGGGGGCAGGGTGGCAAGTTGGGGTTTGGCATTGGGCTGGGCCGCATTGGACCGGGATCCGAGCAGCATGCCGATCAGGTTGCCGCCGACGCGGCCGCCGGTGAGGTTGCTCAGAAGTCCCTCGAGGCCCGCGGCGGCGAGCGTGAGCTGGCCTGCAGGCCTATGCTGCTCGTCGAGGCGCAGATCGCCCTTGGTCTCGATCCGACGCTGCCCCTTGTCCGCCGCGAGCATCAGGATGTCGATCTTGCCGCCCGCGTTGCGCCAGAGCTCCAGCTCCTCGATGATGGTACCGCCCTTGAAGCCGTCCGCCTGCGTGACGGTGATATCTGCGTTCAGATTGGCCGGCTCGCTGCCGCCGATCAGCGCGTCGAGGATCGGAATGTGCGCTTCCGTCACCGAGGCCGCGACGTCGCGGGCCTGCTCCGCCATCCGCGACGGGTTGGGCCGCACGTGCAGTTCCAGGTGCTTGCCCGATCCGGCGATCTCACTGGAGCCGAGTCCCGCGATGCTGACCTTCGGTGCGTCGGCGGCGACGGAGACACGCTGCAGCCCGCCCGTCGGGGAGACGTTGATGCTCGCCTGCAGCAGGTCCCAGCTGCCGTCCACCGTCACCCTGCCGTCGCTGACGCGCAAGGGGCCGGCGACCTCGGTGATGATGCGGCGTGGCTGATAGACCTGGGCGACGGCCTCGGTGCGGCCGAAAGAGGCGGTCACGGCGCCGCGCTTCAGATCAAGGGTGTTGCAGATGATTTCGATGCGGAAGGGATAGCCGGCGACGGTGCGGTCGCCGCAGGTCCATTGCCGTCCGCCACGCGCCTCCGCCGCGATCCAGCCGTCGAGCGCTTCGGCCGCGCGGTTGCGGATCGCGAACCACGCGACGCTCCAGGCGATGGCGAGGAGCAGCAGCAGGACGAAAGGGGTGTAGAGCCAGAAACGGCTGCGGCGAACCTGTCGCGCCGGGGCGGCCTGATCCATGCGAACTCCTGTTGTGATGCCCCTACCTCTAGAGGATTGGGCCCAAAAGTGGACCCCCATTCGTGAGGGCTATGTGCTTCCTGCAACACTAGGCAGCGATTTCGCCCCAAAAATGGTGCCGCCTTTCGGGAGCGATGGTATAGGCCCGATGCGGACGGGGTTCGGGCATCGCGACATGAAGGACGTCTCGGAAGATCTCTGGGTATTCGGCTATGGCTCGCTCATGTGGCGGCCGGGCTTCGACTTCGTGGAGCGCGCCCATGCCCATCTCTACGGCTATCACCGTTCGCTCTGCGTATTCTCCCATGTCCATCGCGGGACGCCGGAGCATCCCGGGCTCGTCCTAGGACTGGACAGAGGCGGGCGCTGCCACGGGGTCGCCTTCCGTGTCGCCCCCGAGAACGAGCAGGCCACGATCCAGTATCTCCGGGACCGCGAGCAGGTGACGGCGGTCTATCTGGAACGGCATCTGCCGGTCAGGCTGGCCGATGCCCGCCGGGTCCGCGCGCTCGCCTATGTGGTCGACCGCAACCATGGGCAATATGCCGGCCGCCTGTCCTATGAGGAAGTCCTGAGGCTGGTGCGGCAGGGGCAGGGCGTTTCGGGCCGCAACCCGGATTACGTGCGCTCGACTTACGATCATCTCATCGGCATGCACGTGGTCGATCCGCTGCTGCACCGGATCGTCGACTCGCTTGCTCAGGAGCCTTGAGTCTCGTTCTCGCGCAGATCCTCGAAGATGGCGCGGCGGTCGGCCTCGGTGGCGGCAAGGCGGTGGATGTGCAGTTCGGTGGCGCCGCGGCCTTGAGCCTTCTTCAGCCAGCGCAGCCGGATCTCCTCGCTGGGATCGGCAGCCGCCATGGCGGCATCGATCACCATGCCGGTGCCGGTCCGGTCGCGTTTGACGGCGAGGATCACCGCATCGGTCACGTCCAGCAGTTCAGCCTCGTTCAGCGCATGCACGCCGACGATGTAGCGGCGTCCCGAATGACCGCGCCAGGAGCTGAGGGTGGAAGAGGAGCGAAGCCCTGCGGTCGCCCGTAGCCTTTCCTCGCGCACACCCGTCCTCCGCGTTCGGTCGTTGCGGAGGTCCCGCATTGCCGCGTTCCAGGATATGGTTCGTTTGTTCGCCATATGTTCTTATATGTAAGAATCGGCGAGTGAGTCGTCAAGTCGCTGAAAGCTTGGCTGTGCTTGGGTTTGCGTGCTTTTTGGCACATCGCGGATCATCGGGTGCGTACGGCGCGTCGTCCCCGTCCCCGGACTTGATCCGAGGATCATCCCGGGGACCCACGTCTTTGCAACGTGGCGGTTCTCAAGGCGTGGGTGGCCGCAACAAGTGCGGCCATGACGTTCCGGGTGTCATCCCCGACGGCACGAGGCCGGCCATGACGTGCCGAAGTCCTGCTAGACCTTCGACAGCGACGCTTCCGAGGCGGAGGCGGATCCGAGGCCGAGCTCCTTGCGGCCCTCCTCCAGCAATCGGTTGGAGGATTCCTCGACCCGCTCCTGCAGCAGCTTGAAGAACGCTTCGCGGGGCAGGCCGGGGGCGATCGGGTCGAGCACCTCGATGCGGACGGTGCCGGGACGGCGGATGAATTGGCGGCGCGGCCAGTACAGGCCCGAATTCATGCCGACCGGAATGCAGGGAAAGCCGAGATTCTGGTAGAGATGCGCCACGCCGTATTTGTAGGCCGGCGGCGCCCCCGGCGGACGGCGGGTGCCCTCGGGAAAGATGATGATCTGGCGCCCGTGCTGGGCTTCGTCCTTCGCCCGCGCCGTCATCTGCACGAGTGCCTGCGATCCGGCCTTGCGATCGACCGGCACGCAGCGCGCTTTGGCCAGATACCAGCCGAAGAAGGGGATCCACATCAGCTCGCGCTTGAGGATGTAGGTGGGGTCGTCGAAGAGCGTCAAAAGGGCGAAGGTTTCGAGAAACGACTGGTGCTTGGCCGCGACGAGCGCTCCGCCCGGCGGGATCTTCTCGAGGCCGGTGATCTCGACCTTGGTTCCGGCGATGACGCGCAGAAGCCAGATCGAGGTCCGTCCCCAGAGCTTGACGAGCTCGATGAAAACCCGGCGCGGCATCAGAACCCCAGGGATCAGGATGATCAGCCACAGGATCAGGTTGGCGTAGAAGGCGACGTTGAACAGCAGGGAGCGGACGATCAGCATGGCTTCTTGAAAACGAAAAGCGGAGCATGAGGCTCCGCGAGCGCGGCACTTTAATGCGGTTTGGTGGACTTCTCTAGCGCCATAGAGGCTCGGCGATAAGCTGTCCCTTGATGGGAGAGCCGCCGCTGATGATCTGCGCCACGGAGGAGCGTTCCGGGTCGCCCTCGAAGCGGGTCCGGAGCCAGACCGCCAGGAACTTGAGATATTCGGTGAAGATCACCTTCGTGACGGATGGATTGTGCCACCATTCGTGCGGATCGATGGTGGCCGCGACCGGATAGGGGATCTTCTGCAGGTTCGGCAGGGCGTGGTCGAGCTCCACCAGGGTGCGGGGCATGTGGTAGTTCGAGGTGACCACGATGATGGCGTCGAATCCGTTCCGCTCCGCCCAGCGCCGGGTCTCGATGGCGTTGCCGATGGTGTTGCGGGCCCGGTAGTCGAGATCCACGCAGCAATCGAACAGCCGCCGCTGGCCGGGGTTGAGGCGGGCGATCTGGTCCCGGCTGGTATTCTCGTTGACGCCGGAGATCAGGAGCCGCTTGGCATAGCCCTTGGCCAGGAGATCGATGGCGTCGCCGATCCGCTGCGCGCCGCCGGTCATGGCGACGATGCCGTCCGCCCGGGTCTCGGGCGGCTGCTCGAACCGGTCGAGGCTGTAGACGAAGCCGAGAAAGCCGAGGAGCCCGACCACGAGAAGGGCTACGGCGCTCCATAAGCCGATGGCGAGCCCGCGTTTCAGCAGGGATCTCCGGGCAGGCTGCTTGGGGGATGCGGGAGTCGTCCAGCCCCAACCGACGGCTTCCGTGGTGTCCATGGCGCTCGGCGCTACCCAACTCTGCGTTCGCGAGGTCATCCTCGACGAATGTAATGGAGATTGCGGCAAGGGAGAGGCAGCCCTTTTGAACATCGGATCGCGCGCCGGGTCCGGTTAACCGTCAGCATCAACCATCTTCGTTAAGAAAGCGTCTCACGGTCAAGCGGGAGACGATGCCCGTGATGAGCGCCACCAGCAGGGCGATGACGATAACGACCGCATAGCCGCTCCAGCTGATGATGAAGGCCCCGAAGAGCGCCTCGATCTGGTCGCCCGTGGGGCTCGCCCGCCAGGAGCGCGCCACGAAGCCGAGGACCAGGATGAGAAGCAGGGCGGCGCCCGCCCCGATGACGCTGCCGCGTAAGCCCAGCCGGAAGAAGCGGCGCTGGAACTCTTTGGCGATGAAATCGTCGTTGGCGCCGACGAAATGCAGCACCTCCACCACTTCGCGGTTGCCCGCCATGGCACCCCGGGTGGCGAAGATGACCGCGAGCCCTGCGGCCACGAGCACGAGGACCACGAGGGACACCCCGATGCCGATGATGGTGTTGGCCATGGTCGAGAGCCTCGACACCCAGAGAGCATGATCGTCGAGGGTCGCGCCCGGCACCTCGCGCTGCAGGGATTGCCGCAACCCGCTGAAATCGGGCCTCGCGTCCTCCCGCAGCTTGATCACGATCAGGCGCGGCACCGGCAGATCCTTGAAATCGAGGCCGGTCCCGAGCCAGGGCTCGAGCAGGCGCTCCGATTCCTCCTTGGAAAAGGCCTGCGCCTGCTCCACCCCCGGCACCTGCCGGGCGAGCGTAACGGCCCTGTCCACGTCCTGGTCGATCGCGCGCTGGGCATTGGGGCGAATCTGGATCGTGACCTCCCGGGCGATCTCCGAGCGCCATTGGGCGGAGCTTGCGGAGACCAGCTCTGCGCCGCCGGCGCAGAGGGCGGCGAGGAAGGTCAGGATGGCGATGACGGCGGCGAGCGCCTGCCCGCCGGCGGAATCCACCGGCACGAGCGGGGCGTTCCGGCTCAGGGAGGCGGGCAGGGAGCGCTTCTGCCCTTCCGCTGTCGCGGCGGCCTTTCTCAGGCGGGGTTGGGGGGCGCTCATCCGCTCACCCGTCGATATGCAGCCGGCCGTCGCCGAGCACGAGGCGGCGGACGTCGAGCTGATCCATGAGGCTGAAATCGTGGGTCGCGATGACGACGGAGGTTCCGAGCCGGTTGAGCTCGATGAAGAGGCGCAGGAGGCGGCGGGCGAGGGAGGGATCCACGTTGCCGGTCGGCTCGTCGGCGAGCAGCAGGTCGGGGCGCACGATCAGCGCGCGGGCGATGGCGGCGCGCTGCTTCTCGCCGCCCGAGAGCACCGGAGGCAGCATGTGCATGCGGTCCCCCAGGCCGACCCAGCGCAGCAGCTCGACCACTTCGGCCCGGTAGCTCGCCTCCTCCTTGCCCTGGACCCGCAGGGGCAGGGCGACGTTCTCGTAGGTGGTCAGGTGGTCGAGGAGGCGGAAATCCTGGAACACCACGCCCATGCGGCGGCGGACGCCGGTCAGCTCGTCCTTGGAGATCCGCGACACGTCATCGCCGAAGAGGGAGATCAGGCCGCGGGTCGGCTTCACCGAGAGCAGAATGAGCCGCAGCAGGGTCGTCTTGCCGGCGCCGGAGGGGCCTGTGAGGAACTGGAAGGAGTTGGGTTCGATGGAGAAGGTCAGGTCGCGCAGGACCTCGGGCCCCATGCCGTAGCGCACGCCCACATTCTCGAAATGCACGGCCGGGGCCGCGCTCTCGTCGTAGTCCTCGTCGTAAAGCGCCCTCACGCGTGCTCGAACCATCCTTGGAAGCTGTCGGTCTTAATGGCGGGAGAAATCCGCGATTCGCTTCCTTATCGCCCCGACATGGTTAGCAAGCCATAAACTCGGCAGGCGGCCACGGGAAGCGAGCCTCTCGCGGGACATTGCCGCAGGAGAGGGGAGGGAGGGCAATCCTCCACGCCGTCATCACCGGCCTTGTGCCGGTGATCTCGATCCAGAAAAGCGCTGGGCCTTTCAGTGTCGGGATGGCCGGCACAAGGCCGGCCATGACGTGGGAGGGCTCATCCTCGGCGAGCCCTTCTTTAAACCCTAAGCCGCAAGTCCGTTTGACATCCTCGGCCAAGCATGGTCGTGAAGAGGAAAGCGCAAACACTTTTGGATTTCTGGACGATCGCGATGACCGCTGCCCCCCGTATCCGGGTTCTGTTCGACGAAGGCACCATTGCCAAGCGCAACGAGACGCTGGCCCAGGAGATCGCGGCGGACAAGCCGCAGAACCTGCTCGTCGTCGCCGTGCTCAAGGGCAGCTTCATGTTCGCGGCCGACCTGATCCGCGCCCTGCACCGCACGGGCCTCGCGCCCCAGGTCGAATTCGTGCACCTGTCCAGCTATCTCGACGGCACAATCTCCACCGGCAATGTCGCCATCCTGCGCGATGTGGAAAGCGACGTGCGTGGCCGTGACGTGCTGCTCGTGGACGACATCCTCGAATCCGGCCGCACGGTTACCTTCGCCAAGGACCTCCTGATGGCCCGCGGCGCCAAGAGCGTGAAGACCGCCGTGCTTCTGGAAAAGCCCGGCAAGCGCGCGGTGCAGATCCACCCGGATTATGTGGGCTTCACCTGCCCCGACGTGTTCGTCGTCGGCTACGGCATGGACGTGGCCCATTCCTACCGCCAACTGCCTTACGTCGGCGTCGTCGACCACCACGACAGCAGCCCGGACCTGTTCGACAAGCCGGAATAAAGAAGACGTCCCGGCATACATTCCTCAGTGTCTGGCTCATCAATCTCTGTCCTCATCCTAAGGAACCACGAAGTGGCGTCTCGAAGGAGGGTCCAGAGCGCACTGGAGGCGCCCTCGTCCTTCGAGACGCTACGCTCATCAGGATGAGGGCTGGGGGGCAGAAAACCTTTTCGCGCCAGACTGTGAGGGTAAGGCTCCCCCGGGAGATGTGAGGCTAGCCGTTGAGCCGCCAGATCGTCCCGTTGAGCAGGGTCGCGTAAGAGACCCAGGCGAGATAGGGCAGGAGCAGGAGGCCGGCGGTGCGGTCGAGCCGCCAGAAGGTGCGGATCGTCGCCAGGATCGCCACGATCAGGGTGACGATGACGACGAGGCCCGCTAGCGGGCTTTTGCCGCCGAAGAAGGCAAAGGACCACATCCCGTTTAAGGTCAGCTGCGCGAAGAAGGCGACGATCGCCGCCCCGCGGCCGGGCCGGCCTTCAGGCAGGCTCAGGATGCGCCAGAGGGCATAGGCCATCATGGCGTAAAGAATGGTCCAGGCGACGGGAAAGGCCCAGTTCGGCGGGGTGAAGCCGGGCTTCTGCAGGCTTGCATACCAGGTCGGGATGTTCGGCTCCGTGATCAGGCTTGCCGACACGGCCACAGCCGCCACCGGCAGCACCGCCACCAGGAAGCGCGGCAGCCGCGGCATTGCATGGCTGCCCGGCACAGTTTGGTCTGTATGCATGCGCAAAATCCCTTTAAAGACGGCGCGTCGTTTCCTGTGATGCAACCAGTCAAGCTCTGCGGAGGTTCCCCCATGTCGTCATCGCGTTCCCCGTGGTCGAAGCGCAGCCTGACCGCGCAGGCCATGGGCCATGTGGACCCGATCACCAAGGCGGTCGTGCCGCCGATCCATGTGGCGACCACCTATATCCGCGACGAGGACAACGCCTATTCCTCCGGCTTTGTCTATGGCCGGCCTGACAACGCCACCATCCGCGAGGCGGAAGAGGTGCTGGCGATGCTCGAGGAGGCCGAGGCCGGCGCCCTCCTGTTCTCCTCCGGCATGGCGGCGGCGACGGCCGTGTTCCAGGCCCTCGATCCGGGCGACCATATCGTCGCCTCCAAGGTCATGTACTGGGCGCTCCGCAGCTGGCTGATGACGGAGGCGGTGCGCTGGGGCCTCAAGGTCGATTTCGTCGAGACCGACAACCTCGATGCCCTGAAGGCCGCCGTAAAACCCGGCGCAACCAAGCTCGTCTGGATCGAGACGCCCTCGAACCCGCTCTGGACCATCACCGACATCGCCGCCGCCGCCGAGATCGCGCATGCGGCAGGTGCCCGGCTCGCGGTCGATTCGACCACCGCCTCGCCGGTCCACACGCGGCCGCTCAACCTCGGCGCCGACATCGTCATGCATGCGGCGACCAAGGTGCTGAACGGCCATTCCGACGTGGTGGCAGGAGCCCTTGCCGGCGCGAAGGCCGATGCGTTCTGGGCGCGGGTCGCCTCGATCCGCAAGATGCAGGGCGCGATCCTCGGTCCCTTCGAGGCCTATCTGCTCATGCGCGGCATGCGCACGCTCCATGTGCGCACCGCCGCCCAGGCGAAAAGCGCGCTCGATCTGGCGCAGCGCTTCTCGGCGCATCCCAAGGTCGCCCGCGTGCTCTACCCCGGCCTGCCGCAGCATCCCGGCCACGACATCGCCGCCCGGCAGATGGAGAACGGCTTCGGCTACATGCTCTCGATCCAGGTCTCCGAGGGCGAGGCCGCCGCGATCCGCACCGCGGCGCGGGTCGGCCTGTGGAAGCGCGCCACCTCGCTAGGCGGCGTCGAGAGCCTGATCGAGCACCGCGCCTCCATCGAGGGCCCCGGCACCCCGTGCCCGCCCGACCTCCTGCGCCTCTCCACGGGCATCGAGGATGTGGAGGATCTCTATCGCGATCTCGATGAGGCGCTGAGGGGCTGACACCCTCTCACGTCATGCCCGCACTTGTTGCGGGCACCCACGTCTTGGCAACGCTGTGGTTCCCAAGGCGTGGGTGGCCGGGACTGATCCCCGGATCAAGTCCGGGGACGGCCATGACGGTTGAGCGAGGGCCAGTGAATAACGGTGGCCCCTTAGCCAGCTATATTGATCTTGTCATAAAACCTGTGCTTCTCTCCGCTGCAGGCGAATTCTGTTTCGCAAAAAGACAAGCCGAGGGAAGACCCATGACACAATCCATTACCCGCCGCCGCGCCCTGCAGACGGGCGTGGCCGCCGCCGCCATTGCCGGAATGCCCCGGTTCGCCTGGGCCGCCGGTCCGGTCGTGAAGCTCCGCATCCTGGAGACCACCGACCTGCATGTGAACATCTTCCCTTACGACTACTATCGCGACGCGCCCGACGACACGGTGGGCCTGGCGCGCACCGCGACTCTCGTGAAGGGCGCCCGGGCCGAGGCCAAGAACAGCCTGCTCTTCGACAACGGCGATCTGATCCAGGGCTCGCCGCTCGGCGACTTCGTCGCCTATCGTAAGGGTATGAAGGCCGGCGACGTGCATCCCATGGTCGCCGCCATGAATGAGCTCAACTACGATTGCGGCACGCTCGGCAACCACGAGTTCAATTACGGCCTCGAGTTCCTGCAGAATTCGCTCGGCGCCGCGAAATTCCCGCTCGTCTGCGCCAACGTGATCAAGGCGAACGGCGAGACGCTTCTGAAGCCCTGGCTCGTGCTCGACCGCGAGTTCACCGATGAATCGGGCGCGAAGCAGAAGATCAAGGTCGGCGTGATCGGCTTCGTGCCGCCGCAGATCGTGCAGTGGGACAAGGCGCATCTCGACGGCAAGGCCACCACCATCGACATCGTCGATGCTGCGAACAAGCATGTGCCGGATCTGAAGAAGGCCGGCGCCGACGTGGTCGTCGCCCTCTGCCATTCCGGCATCGCCGGCGGCGAGCGGAAAGGCGGCGAGGAGAATGCGGCGCTCTATCTCGCCAAGGTCGACGGCATCGACGTGATCCTCACCGGCCACCAGCATTTCACGTTCCCGGGCGGCAAGGAATTCAACAACATCCCCGGCGTCGACGTGAAGGCCGGCACGCTGCACGGCAAGCCTGCCGTCATGGCCGGCTTCTGGGGCAGCCATCTCGGCCTCATCGATCTTGAACTGACCAAGGACGGCAATGCCTGGAAGGTCGCGAATTTCCGCACCGAGGCGCGTCCGATCTACGACCGCGTCGACCGCAAGATCGTGCCGAAGGTCGATTCCGATGCGTTGGTGATCGCAGCGGCGCAGGCGGGCCACGACGCCACGCTGAAATACGTGCGCGAGCCCGTCGGCACGACGGCGGTGCCGATCCACTCCTATTATTCGCTCGTCGCGGACGATGCTTCCGTGAAGCTCGTCGCCGAGGCGCAGGCGTGGTACGTGGCCGATCAGCTGAAGGCTTCGGCCTTCAAGGATCTGCCGATTCTCTCCGCCGCCGCGCCCTTCAAGGCCGGCGGCCGCGGCGGTCCGAACTACTTCACCGAGATCAAGCCGGGCCCGCTCGCCATCAAGGACATGGCGGACATCTACATCTATCCGAACACGATCCGCGTGGTGAAGATCACCGGCGCGCAGGTGCGCGAATGGCTCGAGCGCTCGGCCGGCGTGTACAACCAGATCGATGTCGCCAAGGGTGGCGAGCAGGAGCTGATCAACCAGAAATTCCCGGCCTACAATTTCGACGTCATCGCCGGCGTGCAGTACAAGATCGATCCAACGCAGGCCTCGCGCTACGACGACAACGGCAAGGTCGTGAATGCGGATGCGCACCGCATCAAGGAACTGACCTATAACGGCAAGCCGGTGACGGACGACCAGCAGTTCATCGTCGTGACCAACAACTACCGCGCCGGCGGCGGCGGCAACTTCCCCGGCGCTGACGGCACCACCATCGTGTTCGAGGCGCCGGATCTCACCCGCGATGCGATCATGCGCTACATCATCGAGAAGAAGGAAGTGTCGCCTAAGGCCGACGGATCCTGGTCGCTCGCCGCACCCGCCGGCGTCACAATGACCTTCACCACCGGCCCGAACGCCGCCAACTATCAGCCGGCGGGAATCAAGGTCGAGAAGATGGGCGATGCGCCGGAAGGTTTCGTGAAGTACCGCATCGTGAGCTGATCGTTCGCTCAAAATCGATACGCGAATCGGCCGGGCTCATGCCCGGCCGTTTTCGTTTGTGCCCGATGAGAAAGGCGCTGCGTCACTTTGACGGCTGCCGATAAAGCAGGCAGCGCATTCCGCCATACGATTGATGCCGCAGCTGAAATCGCGTGCCTCTTTCACGCATGCTCCGCCTGAAAAATCGGCACGTCCGACAATTGAGGCGAGCTTAATCCCGCATTAACCAGCAACCCATCGAATGACGACATTGCCTGCTCATTCGATCTTCATTTCGTTCCGGTTCGTCGATGGTTTTGCTCATTTGCCGATTATTCGCATTTCTGCTCACGCTGACCGCCATATCCGCGGCCTCTTTCGCCGAGGAAGCGGAGATCTGGAGCGAGAACATCAATCCCGCATGGCTTGACGAAAACGTCGCTGCTGCAACGCGTGCCAATCGTCCGCGCCGGCCGACCCGGCTGAACCGCCTGCAGGTCTGGGCGAGCGGCGTCGCCCGCTCCGATCTGCATGCATTCCTGCCGACCGATTTCGATCGTGCGGTGGGTGCCAAGATGCAGCCTTTTCAAGACTACAATTTCCTGGTCGGCACCGAACTTGTCCGCGGCGGTGGTGAAACCAGCGTCCTGTCGTCGAAGGCGAGCTGGGAGGCTCTTCTGAAGCGGGATTGGGAGCGTCTCGGCGTCAGTGTCGGCCTGACGACCGCAGGCTCCGTCGACAGCATTCGAAACGGCTATTCGCAATCCATCGGCGGCACGATGGACATCCCGCTCGATCTGTCCCTGCACACATGGAGCACGGAGCTGCGGTTCTCTCCCAGCATGAATCTGGACAGCCTGAGCGGAGATATCGGCACCGCGCTTCTGTCGGAGATCGTCGGCCAGACGCGGCTGAACTCTCCCACGGACCGCTTCCGGTCCGAACTCAATGTCAGGCTGGGCTATGGTCTGGCCCAGAACACCAGGCCGGTGGCGTCCGCGAAGCTGGAATTGCGGATCGCGCCGAATCTCTGATCGGCGCAGCCTGGCCTTTCTGAACCTGTCAGGCTCCTGGCCGTTTGGTTCCTGAACACCGACCGGAGAGAGCTGTGGGACAACTGACCTTCGAGGGACTTGGGCCCTACGATCTGCCTGATGCGACACATGTCGAAGCGCAACAGGACGGCGATGGCTTCCGGCTCTCGTTCCGCATGTGGAAATCTGAGAAGGAATGGACTCTGGTCCGCATCAAGGTGAGCAGCGAAGAAGCGGACAAGCTCGCCCGTCAGATCGGTGACGCCCATCTGCGCTCCGACGGCTCGACCATCATCTAGAACATTTTTCGGCGAAGTGGATCCGGTTCGCCGTCAAAAAATGCGGCAAAGTAAAGAGGGGAGCTGATTCCATGTCAGTGGAAACAGCTCTAAAGCATCGGACCCAAAAGTGGACTTGCACTTTTGGGGTGAATCCGATGCTTTCTCTTTGAATCAGAGCATCGATCGAGACGGAAAACCGGATCCACTTTTCCGTCCGATGCTCTAGCCGATCAAGCACAAGCGACCTCCTAAAAGCCGCATTGCAGGTCTAGACCTTGGAACTCGGCGGCTCATGAGGCCGCCGCTCTTTTAGGCGCAATCCTGCACCTCGAAGCCCTTACCTTTCGAGGTGTTCCATGAATATGTTGTCGCGCTCTGAAGGCTATAATGCCCTCATCATCGACCGCTCCACGGGAGCGTTCTTCACCCATCGCCTGAACAGCGAAGACCATGCGCTCGCCGTCGAATGGGCGCGCTGCCTGGCGCAGTCGTGCCGCGTGGAGCTTTGGCACAACGCTGAACTGGTTGGGTCATTCCCGCCGCTGCAGACCGGACGGCATGCGATCTTCGCTGAAGCGCCGATGCGCTCTTACAAATGATGCCTCGCCGTCGTATGGTGCGTCCATCAGCGGTTCCCTAGTCGGCCGCTGCCCTTTTGGGCGCATGGCGCGTCTCGAAGCTTTTTTGGGCTTTGGAGAACCAGCGATGCCAGTCGATATGCCCCCACACAAGAAGCCCGTCCTTTCCACTGAAGCCTCCTTCAACCTGCTGCTGGGCCGTTCCTTGAATTGGCTTGCGGTTGCCGTTGCGGTGGGGCTGCTTCTGTGGACCTACAAGCTCGGATTTCTGCCAATCTAGGCCGGCGTTCCTCGCCCGCCGAATCCCTAAGGCAGAGTGATCACGTCGCCTAGGTTCTCCGGCTTCGGCTCCTTGTCCAGGCGTCGACGCTTGGCAAGGAGGATCGTGCCGTTGAGCTCGCCGCCGAAGAGGAAGATCGCGCCGAGCGTGTAGAGGAAGATCAGGGCCACCATGGCGGTGGCAAGCCCGCCATAGGTCGAGGCATAGGCGCCGGGATAGAATTCGAGATACCAGCTGAAGGCGAAGCCGCCGAGAAGCCACAGCACGAGCGTCACGCCGACCCCCGGCAGCACCGCGCGGAAGCTCCGTCGTCCCGCAGGAACGAGCTTATGGGACAGGAGCAGGCCTGCGATGATCACGATCGTCGCCACGCCGATCCGCAGGAACGCGATCAGGCCGTCGAAGGGCATGAGCGCCGGCACCCAGGACAGCACGACGCGCCAGATGAAGGGGCCGAGCACCACGAGGAAGGCGAGCGCGATCAGCATGAAGGCGCCGGCGATCACGAAGGCGATGGATTCGAGCCGCGTCAGCCACCAGGCGCGGGTTTCGCGCACGCCATAGGCACGGTTGAGCCCGACCCTGAGGCTCTCGACGCCGCTCGAGGCGAAATAGAGCGCGAGCACCAGGCCGAGGGTCAGCACGTCGCTGCGCCGGCCTGTGAGGATCCGGTGCACTTCGCTGGCGATCGGCCCCGCTACCTCCTGCGGCCAAGCCTCCAGGACGATGTCCGCCACCTCGTCGGCGAGCGAGCCGGTGCCGAACAGGCTCGCCAGCGCCGTGACCAGGATCAGGAACGGAAACAGCGAGGTCAGGACCGAGAGGGCGATATGGCTCGCAATCGCCCAGGCGTCGTGCAGCACGAAGCGGGTCGATGCGATGGCGAGGAGTTCGAGCGAGAGGCGCAGGCGATTCAAACGAAAGGTCTCCAGGATGCTGGAGATGGTGCGACAGGAGCCAAGGGCAAGTGAACCACGACCAGCCCTCTCCCCACCCATCTCAGGCCCGCCTGAGATGGGCTTCCTCTTGCGCAAGTCGGGAACACCCGACTTGCGGTGGGGGAGAGTTGGAGAGGGGGGTGTGTGCGCAAACCTCTCAGGCTCCGGCGCCAGCACCCCCTCCCTAGCCCTCCCCCACAAGGGGGAGGGGACATCCGCGCTGTTCTCCCGAACGAGGTTCAAGGGTCGACGTTTGGATGAGGCTTCGCGCATCGACAAGGATCGAGCCGGGAGCCTACAAGGCATCCAGATTCTCCGCTCCCGAAACCCGCTCCCATCATGAACCCCACAAACTTCGCCCGCCTTGCACCGCCGCTTTTCGTGCTCATCTGGGCGACCGGCTTCATCGTGGCGCGGTTCGTGGCGCCTTATGCCGAGCCGCTGACCTTTCTGTTCGTCCGCTACGTGCTGGCGACCCTCGTCCTCGCGATCATCGTGGCGGTCGCGCGGGTGTCCTGGCCGCGCAACTGGCACGACTGGCGCAACAGCCTGATCGCCGGGATCCTGCTGCACGGGCTTTATCTCGGCGGCGTGTTCTGGTCGGTGAAGCACGGGTTGCCGGCCGGGATCTCGGCTCTCGTCGCCGGCCTCCAGCCGCTCGCGACCGGGCTTCTCGCCGGGCCGCTCCTGGGCGAGCGGGTCTCGCGCGGGCGCTGGATCGGCATCGGCATCGGTTTCTTAGGCGCCGCGTTCGTGGTGGCGCCCAAGCTCGGCGGCGGCGGCGTTCCACCGGTCGCGCTCGGCATCTGCGTGCTCGGCATGCTGTCGATCACCCTCGGCACGATCTGGCAGAAGCGCACCGGCAGCAAACTCGACCTGCGCGTCAATGCGGCGATTCAATATGTCGGCGCAGCTGCCGTGACGCTGCCTCTCATGCTTCTGACCGAGGAAGGGCATATGGAGCTGAGCCTGCCGCTTCTCGGCGCGCTCGCCTGGGCGGTGTTCGGCCTGTCCATCGGCGCGATCGGGCTGCTGCTCTTCCTGATCCGCCAGGGTGCGGTGGTGGGCGTGGCGACCCTGCTCTATCTGGTGCCGCCGGTTGCAGCCCTGATGGCCTTCGCGCTCTTCGGCGAGACCCTGAGCCCGATCCAGCTCGCCGGCATGGCGCTCGCGGCGACAGGCGTCGCCGTGGCGAGCCGGAACTGACGGGCAAACTCATATTGCTCGTACCTCATCCTGAGAGGCTGGCCGATAAAAGGCTTTGCGCCCCCTGGCCCTCATCCTGAGGAGGTGCGCAGCACCGTCTCGAAGGACGAGGGCGTCTCCAGCGCATGCTGGATGCTCCTTCGAGACGCCACTTCGTGGCTCCTCAGGATGAGGGAAGAGATTAATGAGCCAGCCTCTCAGGATGAGGGCTATGGGGCGCATGCCGTTTATGAGCCGGCTTTTGACATTGAACTACTTCGAAATCTTCACCGAGACGGGATCGCTCGCGGGAAAGGTCTCTTCCACGCCCTCGTCGAGCAGCTCGTCCTGGTGCTTCTTCTTCTCCGCCTGCTTGTCGTCCTTGCGCTCGTTCTTATCCTTCGAGGCATCCTGCTTGCGGTCCTTGTCCATCATGATGTCTCCGTTCGGAGGGGAACTCCACTTGAAGAGACAACGCGTCAGGCCAAGCTTCGATCCTTGTCATGCGCGAAAACGAAAACGGCGCCTTTCGGCGCCGTCTTGCATTCCTTGACGATGGTCAGCGCGGCTGGCCCTGCTGCTGGTTGACGAAATAGTCGAAGGGCAGCTCGGCGATGCGGAACCAGGTCAGCTCCTTCTCGCGGAAGGCGCTCCAGGAATCGTAGATCTTCTTGAACTTGGGATTGGAGGCGGCGAGCTCGCCGTAGAGCTTGTAGGCTTCCTTGTAGCTCTGCTCCATCACGTCGCGCGGGAAGGGGCGCAGCTGCACGCCCTGGCTCGCGAGCCGGCGGATCGCATCGGCGTTCTGCGCGTCGTATTTCGCGACGCACATGGCGTTCGCCTCGGCGCAGGCCGCTTCGAGAATTGCCTTGTAGCTCGCCGGCAGCTCGTTCCACTTGTTCATGTTCACGTAGAGCGAGGGCTGCGCGCCGCCTTCCCAGAAGCCGGGATAGTAATAGTACTGTGCGACCTTCACGAAGCCGAGCTTCTCATCGTCATGTGGGCCGGAGAACTCAACCGCGTCGAGGGTGCCGCGCTCGAGTGCCGGATAGATGTCGCCGGCGGCGAGCACCTGCGGCACAACGCCGAGCTTGGCCATGATCTGGCCGCCCATGCCGGCGATGCGCATCTTGAGGCCCTGCAGGTCGGCGATGGACTTGATCTCCTTGCGGAACCAGCCGCCCATCTGCGCGCCGGTCTGGCCGGCCGGGATCGGATAGATATTGTAGTCCTTCATGAACTCGCGCACGAGGTCGAGACCGCCGCCGTAATACATCCAGGCATTGTGCTGGCGCACATTCATGCCCCACGGCACCGAGGTCTCGAACATGAAGGTCGGGTCCTTGCCGATGAAGAAGCTCGACAGGGTGTAGGCGCACTCGACCGTGCCGTTCTGCGCGGCGTCGAGGCTCTGGAGCGCACCGACGACCTCACCGGCCGCGAAGGGCTGGATCTGGAACTTATTGTCGGTCGCCGCGGCGACGCGCTTGGAGATCATCTCGCCCGCGCCGAAGAGGGTGTCGAGGCTCTTCGGATAGGCCGAAGTCATGCGCCAGCGGATTTCCGGCTGCGCCTGCGCGACGGCGGGGGAGGCAACGGCGCCAGCCGCAACTGCCAGACCCGCGCCTTTGAGAACTTTTCTTCTGTCCATGAGCATTTCCTCGACCGATTTATGTCGTCACTGCCGGTTCGGCTGAACAATCCATAAAGCGGGAGGAGGGCGGATGTCACTCCGTCTTCCGTTAGGGCAGCTATGCGGCGGGAGGGGGCAGGCCATGCAATGGGGTCATCGAGGATGGCGTCCGGTTAAAACCGCCACGTCATCACCGGCCTTGTGCCGGTGATCCCGATCGATTGAAGCAGAACGCCTTTTTCTGCATCGAGATGGCCGGGATGATCCCCGGATCAAGTCCGGGGAGGCCATGACGTAAGAGAGTTAGCGCCGCTGAGGCAGCCTATGGAGACGGTGAGGCGAGAATCACCGCTCCTCCTTGCCGCCCTTGGCCTTGCCGCGCACCAAGGCGCCCTTGGTCACGTCCACCGCATTGCCCGGCGCCGGAACGCGGGCGCGGGAGGTGGCGCCGCCGCTCATGCCGGTCGGACCGGTCGGGCCTTCGGTCTGCGCCCCGCGCGGTGCGGGACTCTTCGCGGCGGTGGTGTTCGCAGCTTCTGCGATCTCCTCATTGGAGAGTTCGAAGCCGGCATCGTTCGCGCCTTTCTCAGGCGCCACATCCTTGAACGAGCGCAGTCCCGCCTTCGAGCCGCTGGTCACGCGGTTGTCGTCCACATGATCGATGTCGAGATCGGGATCGAGCTTCTTCGAGGCGCCCATGGCACCGGTGGCCTTGGCCGCGGCACGCTTGGCATTGCCGACGTCATTGCGCTGGGTCGGACCGGCAATGAAGTCGTCGCCGGTCTCTTCCGGGGCCAGGTCGTTCATCGCCTCATCCACATCCGGTTCGGTGGGCTGTCCGCGTTTGTCTCGCGCCATGAGCTGTTCCTCTTCATGATCGGGCGGACCTCAGTCCGCATTTCCAGGGAGCAACGTCCTCTCAAGGACGGACGTTCCGGCTCTGCCTTTCCTACTTGCCGAGTTCCTTCTGCAGATCCTGCAGCAGAACCAGGTGTTCCTTGATCTGTCCCTGCGCGAGCTTGGCCACGTTGGTCATTTCACGATTGCCCGCGCTTTGCGACAAATGGCTTTCCTGCAGCTTCAGCAATTGCTGATGTCCCTCGATCTGCAGGGCAACGTAATCCTTGTCGAAGGCAGCACCGGGCTGGGCCTTCGACAGGCGCTCCATCGTCTGCGCATCCTTTTGCGGCAGTTCCGGCGCGGTTGCTGCGGATTGCCGCGCGCCTTGCGTGGTGGAGGCGGTCGCGTTCGGATCGGCGAAGGAATGCATGATGTCGGTGAGAAGGTTCTGCTCGCCGATCTCGAACTCCGCGAACTGTTTCACACGCGGATGCTGAGCCTTGCTATGGGCGAAATTCGATTGCTGCAGCGAGACGGTGCTGAGCGCCAGCATCTGCTGAATGTATTGCTGGTCCGCCTGCGATTGCTGCTGGCCCATGGCGGCGGGTGCGCTCGCCTGTCCTTGACGCATCGGGGTCCGGGTATCTTGCGGCGCGCCGCCCTGCTGCGTGCGCTGCTGGCGCTCCTGCGCGTTCTGTCCGAGAGCGGGGTTGGGCTGCGTCTCGGCCGGCTGCGGCGTGACAGGCTGAGCAATGGAGGTGTTCTGCTGCTGAGCGAGGACGGGCAGGCTGAGAGCGGTCATGAGGCCGGCGATCACGAGGCGGCGTGACATTCCTTGATTCTCCTGCAAGCGAGGTGTGAGAGCGAACGCTTGCGGGAGAGTTTGGTTCGGAAAGGACTGGGTTTGCCAGCCCTATCCCGCCTTCACGAGTCCCAGGCCGGCCACGATCATGAGGGATGCCGCCCACCGGGCAACACCGAAGCGCTCCTTCAGGACAACCATGGCGATCAGCGCGGCAAACAGGACGGAAGTCTCGCGGACGGCGCCGACCAGCCCGATGGGAGCCTTCGTCATGGCCCAGAGGGCGGTTCCGTAGGAGATGTTGGCGATGGCCCCGGCTGCGATGCTCTTGCCCCACAAGGATGCCGGCGCGCCGAGCAAGGCTGATCTCTGGTGGAAGACCATCCCGAGCCCCATGAGCGCGCCCGTGATGGCCATCATCGTAAGCAGGTATCCGGCAGAGTTGCCCGACAGGCGCGCGCCCAACCCGTCGACGAGCGTGTAGCTCACCACGATGGCGGCGGTCACGGCGGCGATCAGCAGAGAGCGGCCGTTCAATCCGCCACGACGGATCGCATCGACGCCCAATCCGAGGATCCCGCCGCACAACACGCCGATTCCCAACCACGTTGAAGAATTGAGTGTTTCACCGAGGAGAAGCATCGCAAGGATCGTCGTGAACAAAGGCGCGCTGCCCCTCACGAGAGGGTAGATGGCGGAGTAATCCGCGTAGCGGTAGGCGAGGCCGATCAGGATGAAATAGGCCACATGAATCAGGGCCGATGCCAGGACATAGATGGAACTCGCCGCGTCGGGCAGGCCTGTGACAAGCAGAGCCGGAACCGCGGAAAGAGCCGATCCCACGGCAATCAGGTTGGCTTGAACCATCGGGTCGCCCTTGCCGGATTTGGCGGCGGCATTCCAGCTGGCATGCAGAAACGCGGCGACAAGGATGATGGCGAAAACATCGAGCGACATTGTCGGGCAGATCGTGAGAAGATAGGGACCTGACGGATGTTATTTCAGGGCGATCGCGGAGGGAAGTTCGAACAGGTCGTTCGTGCGAGAGGATCGCCCGCTATCGACAGCCTCTCACGATCCCGATGCGCCCCCTGCCGCGCTTTGCGAATTTGAGGTGAACTTCGCCCAAGCTTATCGGTTGTGAGTCAGATCTTTCGTCCATGGGGAGAAACAATGCAGGATCGGGCGACACGAATCGTCATGCTGGTGGTGGCCGCGCTGCTCGCGATCCTCGTGCTTCAACCTTACGTGAACACCTGGCTCTTCTCAGCGCGCGAGCCGCGGCCGGTGGCGGCGCGGGGCGATCTCGCGGAATTCGAGCGCTCGACGATCCAGGTCTTCGAGAATGTCGCGCCCTCCGTCGTGCAGGTGGTGGCGCTGCAGGGAGGCCGCGGTCGTGCGGGCGGCGAGCCGGCCGGGTCCGGCACAGGCTTCATCTGGGACAAGGCGGGCCATGTGGTCACGAACGATCACGTGGTCGCGAACGGCTCCTCCTTCGTGGTGCGTCTGGCCTCGGGCGAGGTGCTGCCGGCGGAGGTCGTGGGTCAGGCGCCGAACTACGATCTCGCCGTGCTGCGGGTCCAGCGTCAGGGCGGCCTGCCTGCGCCGGTATCCGTGGGAAGCTCGGCCGATCTCAAAGTCGGCCAGACCGCCTATGCCATCGGCAATCCGTTCGGGCTCGACCAGTCGCTCACCACAGGCATCATCAGCGCTCTCAAGCGCCGCCTGCCGACGAGCGGCGGGCGCGAGGTGGCCGATGTGATCCAGACGGATGCCGCGATCAATCCGGGCAATTCCGGCGGCCCGCTGCTCGATTCCGCCGGGCGCCTGATCGGCGTCAATACGGCGATCTTCTCGCCCTCGGGCACCAATGCGGGCATCGGCTTCGCCATTCCCGTCGATGTGGTCAACCGGGTCGTGCCGGAACTGATCAGCAAAGGTCGGGTGCCGACGCCGGGAATCGGGATCGTCGCCGGCGATGAGACGCTCGCGGCCCAGCTTGGCGTGAACGGAGTGATCGTCGCCGGCGTGGTGCCGGGCTCCCCCGCCGAGCAGGCGGGCCTGCGCGGCGTCGACCCGCGGGCCGGCGTCATCGGCGACATCATCGTCGGCGCCGAGGACGAGCCTGTGCGGCGCCTGTCGGATCTCACGGACAAGCTGGAAAAGGTCCGTGTCGGCGACAAGGTGAAGCTTACCATTCTGCGCAACGACAGGTCGCAGAATCTGGAAGTGACCGTTACCGATGTGGGGGAGGAGGTGCCGCGCAACCGCAGACCATGAATAAAAATAACGTTCTCGACGGTCGTTTTGTTTCAGATCGGCCGAAACTTTCCCGTTGCCCCGCCGTTAGCCATCGAACCTTCACACAAGGAGGAGCGAATGAGTCTCGAAGGCGCCGAAAACATTCTGGTGCAAAGCTCAACAGTCGATCTAGGTGAAAATTTTCCCGAATTTGCTAGAACCAACATCCGTCGCGTCGCCGAAAAATACTTTGGGCGGCTGAGTTCCGCGTCCGTGCACATCACCCGCGACGGGATCACCTACCGGTGCACGGTCAATATCCAGATGGGCTCGCTCAAGACGATGAGCGGCGAGGCCAAGGACAAGGACCTCTACACCGCCTTCCGGGCCGCCCTGCAGAAGTCGGCCAAGCAGCTTCGCCGCTCCAAGCGCGAACTGCGCGAGGACAAGGCTGAACGTGTCGACAAGGACATGCTCCTGCGCGAGGGCAATACGGCGCCACGCCGTGAACCACAGGACGAAGAGGTTCAGGCCGCCAACGACGAGAGCGACTACCGCGCCGCTGCCGAGTAATCCGTACAATCTGTTCAGCGTTGCCGGAAAGGGTCGAAGACCCGGGAAGGCAGCGTGTGCCGATTCACTTCGACGTCATGGCCGGGCTTGTCCCGGCTACCCACGTCTTTAACTGGCTTCAAGACGTGGGTGCCCGCAACAAGTGCGGGCATGACGTTCGGAATGTCATCCCCGGCACACGCAGTGCGGAAAGGGGATCTGTTCATACGCTCAGCGCTTTGGATTCCCTTCCCCTCTGCTGCGCGTCGGCCGGGAATGACATTGTGGTGCCGTCATGAAAATGGCCGGGTTTTCACCCGGCCGTTCTCGTTTTCAACTCGCCGTGCCTCAGTTCAGCCGCACGCCTTCCGGCGGGCGTTCGCTGCCGACGGTGACGTCGCCGATCATCAGGCCCATGGGGCCCGCATGCACCGGCACGGTCTCGCCATCCCTGATCTCGCCGGCGAGAATCAGCTCCGCCAGCGGATCCTGCACGTGCTTCTGGATCACGCGCTTCAGGGGCCGCGCGCCATAAGCGGGATCGTAGCCCTTGTCGGCGAGCCAATTGCGGGCTCCCTCGTCGAGCTGCAGCACGATCTTGCGATCCTCCAGCAGCTTTTGCAGGCGGCGCATCTGGATGTCGACGATGGCGCCCATCTCGGACCGCTTCAGCCGGTGGAACAGGATGATCTCGTCCACGCGGTTGAGGAACTCGGGCCGGAAGTGCGAGCGCACCACGCCCATGACCTCGTCGCGCACCGCATCCGTGTCCTGGCCCTCGGGCTGGTTCACCAGATATTCGGCGCCGAGATTCGACGTCATGATGATGAGCGTGTTGCGGAAGTCCACCGTGCGACCCTGGCCATCCGTGAGGCATCCGTCGTCGAGCACCTGCAGCAGCACGTTGAACACGTCCGGATGCGCCTTCTCGATCTCGTCGAACAGAACCACCTGATAGGGCCTACGGCGCACGGCTTCGGTCAACGCGCCGCCCTCCTCGTAGCCGACATAGCCGGGAGGCGCGCCGATGAGCCGGGCGACCGAGTGCTTCTCCATGTATTCCGACATGTCGATGCGGATCAAAGCCGTCTCGTCGTCGAACAGGAAGCTCGCGAGCGCCTTCGTCAGCTCGGTCTTGCCGACGCCTGTCGGGCCGAGGAACATGAACGAGCCGATGGGCCGGTTCGGATCCTGCAGACCGGCGCGGGCACGGCGCACAGCGGTCGAGACGGCGGTGACGGCCTCGGCCTGTCCGACGACGCGCTTTGCCAGATCCTGCTCCATGTGCAGCAGCTTCTCGCGCTCGCCTTCGAGCATCTTGTCGACGGGCACGCCGGTCCAGCGCGAGACGACGCCGGCCACGTGGTCGGGGGTTACCGCTTCTTCCATCAGCCCGCCGCCATCGGCCCTGGATTCAAGGTCCTCGACCTGCTTCTCGAGCCCGGGAATGACGCCGTAGGAGAGTTCGCCTGCCTTCGCCCAATCGCCCGCGCGCTGCGCGGCAGCGAGCTGGTTGCGGGCCTCGTCGAGCTTCTTCTTGAGATCGGCAGCGGTGCCGAGCTTGTCCTTCTCAGCCTTCCAGCGCGCGGTGATGGAAGCCGAGCGCTCCTCCAGATCCGCAAGCTCCTTCGAGAGGCGCTCGAGGCGGTCCTTGGAGGCCGTGTCCGTTTCCTTCTTCAGCGCCTCCTGCTCGATCTTCAGGCGAACGATCTCGCGGTCGATGTTGTCGAGCTCTTCCGGCTTCGAATCGACCTGCATGCGCAGGCGCGAGGAAGCCTCGTCGACGAGGTCGATCGCCTTGTCCGGCAGGAAGCGGTCGGTGATGTAGCGGTTCGAGAGAGTGGCGGCGGCAACGAGCGCGCTGTCGGTGATGCGCACCCCGTGATGCTGCTCGTACTTCTCCTTCAGGCCGCGCAGGATCGACACGGTGTCCTCCACCGTGGGCTCGCTCACGAAGACCGGCTGGAACCGGCGGGCGAGTGCCGCGTCCTTCTCCACATGCTTGCGATACTCGTCGAGGGTGGTCGCGCCGACGCAGTGCAATTCGCCGCGGGCGAGGGCGGGCTTCAAGAGGTTCGAGGCATCCATGGCGCCATCGGCCTTGCCGGCGCCGACCAGCGTGTGCATCTCGTCGATGAACAGGATGATGCCGCCCTCGGCCGAGGTCACTTCGCTGAGCACGCTTTTAAGCCGCTCCTCGAACTCGCCGCGATATTTGGCACCCGCAATCAGCGCGCCCATGTCGAGCGCGAGCAGCTGCTTGTCCTTCAGGGATTCCGGCACGTCGCCGTTGACGATGCGCAGTGCAAGGCCTTCGACGATGGCGGTCTTGCCGACGCCCGGCTCGCCGATCAGCACCGGGTTGTTCTTGGTGCGGCGCGAGAGAACCTGGATCGTGCGGCGGATCTCCTCGTCACGGCCGATCACCGGATCGAGCTTGCCGTCGCGCGCCGCTTCCGTCAGATCGCGCGCATATTTCTTGAGCGCATCATAGGCGTTCTCAGCCGTCGCATTGTCGGCGGTGCGGCCCTTGCGAAGGGCGTTGATCGCGGTGTTGAGACCCTGGGCGGTCACGCCGGCCTGGGCCAGGATCTTGCCGGCCTCACTGTCCTTCTCGACGGCGAGCGCGAGCAGCATCCGCTCGACGGTGACGAAGGAATCGCCCGCCTTCTCGGCGGCCTTCTCGGCGGTGTCGAAGAAGCGCATCAGTTCGCGCGTCGCCTGCGGCTGCGAAGCGGAGCCCGAAACCTTGGGCTGCTTGGCGAGCCATTGCTCGACCGCCGCATGCGCGTCGCGGGAGCGGCCGCCGGCGCGGTCGATGAGGCCGGCGCACAGGCCTTCCGGATCGTCGAGCAGAACTTTTAGGACATGCCCTGGCGCGAGCTGCGGGTGGCCTTCGCGCACGGCGAGATTCTGCGCCGCCTGAACGAAGCCTCGGGCACGCTCGGTATACTTTTCAAAATTCATTCTCATCCCTCCTCAGGTCTATCCGCCCTCGATAGGCACGAACAGACCCTGCGATGTCGGACCCCCATCGAGAGGCGTCCGTCAGCATCGGACCCAAAAGTGGATGCCACTTTTGGGGTCGATCCGATGCTTAGCTTAGCAAGCGCATCGTTGGGCGCGAAAAACCGGTACCCACTTTTCCGCACGATGCGCTTGAGCTTGAAGATGGTGTATCCCATTCGCCACAACAAGAGGCGAGGAACCGGGTTCCCATCCTCGCATTGACCAAGCAACAGTTGAGGAGGTTCCCATGACGCGCGACCCGCGCTCAGAAGCTGAAAAGGCCCGCGCCGACCTTGCCCGCAATGCCGAGCTTGGCCTTGCGGTGCCGGAAAGCCCGCTGGAACAGGAGCCCTCCGTGACCCCGGAAACCTTCGGCGACACCACGGAGCTCGCCCGCAAGGAAGCCCGCGACCTGGCGGCCGCCCGCAAGGCGGAGCCGCTCGAGGAGGATGACGGGGATTCCACCGGTACGGGCTCGATCCCTCCCAGCGGGAACGTTCCTGTCTACCCCGACGAACTCGAAACCAAGCAGCGGCCGGATAACGACGAAGACATCCTGTCGCGCGCAAAGGAGTGACGCATCATGGTCCTGTCGAAGATGATCTCCCGCCTCAGCCCCAAGAAGCGCAAGGCCGAACAGGCCGAGAAGGCCGAGAAGGCGCGCGAGGAGCTGAAGGCCAATGCCGAGAAGGCCCTGCGCATGAAGCAGGAGGCCGGTCCCCAGACCCATATTCCCGATCATCAGACCTCCCATGACGGCATGCATCAGGATCCGCACCAGGTCGAGCTCGACCGCAGCGGCCGCCTGAACGGCGTCACGCCCCAGCTGAAGCGCTCCAAGGTTGCCCGCTCGGGAGATGCCTCGTAGGGCTTTGCGATCACAAGCTTGGCCCCACCCTGTCATTCCGGGGCGACCATAGGTCGAACCCGGAACCCATAACCGCTAACGTTGTCGAAGGAGACAGCGAGCGTTCAGCTCTCTTCGGAAATGTCGCGGCTATGGTTTCCGGGTTCCGCTGCGCGGCCCCGGAATGACAGGTGGGGCCAAAACTTAAGTCACGAACGAAAAGCCCTGCCGTTTCGGCGGGGCTTTTCCTATGATGGGGGCGTTCTTCTCAAGCGATGAAGCGGGGGCGCCATGGCAGCGGCTGCGCCAAAGGTTGTCATTGTCGGTGCAGGCTTCGGCGGCCTGACGGCCGCTCAGTTCCTGGCGAAAGCTCCCGTCGACGTGACGGTGGTCGACCGGCACAACTTCCACTCCTTCCAGCCTCTGCTCTATCAGGTCGCAACCGCGGCCTTGTCGCCGGCCGACATCGCCTGGCCGATCCGCAGCATTCTGAGGCGCCAGGCGAACGCCACCGTCCTCATGGCCGACGTGACGGGCATCGATCCGGCGCTGCGCCTCGTCCAGGCCGGGGACGTCACACTTTCCTATGACATCCTCGTCCTCGCGACAGGGGCCACGCATTCCTATTTCGGGCATCCGGAATGGGCCTCGGCAGCTCCGGGCCTCAAGCAGATCGAGGATGCGACCAGGATCCGCCGCAAGGTCCTGCTGGCCTTCGAGCGTGCGGAGACGACCGATGACGGGGAGGAGCAGCGGCGGCTTCTCACCTTCGTGGTGGTGGGCGGCGGCCCGACTGGCGTCGAGATGGCCGGAGCCATCGCGGAGGTGGCGCACCATGCCCTTCCCGCCGAGTTCCGCCGCATCGACCCGCATGCCGCCCGCGTCATTCTCATCGAGGCCGGACCGCGCATTCTGCCGACCTTTCCGGAGGACCTCGCGGCCTATGCGCAAAAGGCGCTGGAGCGGATGGGCGTGGAAGTCCTGACCTCAGCCCGGGTGACGAATTGCGACGAATGCGGCGTCGACCTCGAAGGCACGCGGATCGAGACCGGCACCATCGTATGGGCAGCAGGCGTGGTCGCCTCGCCGGCCGGCGAATGGCTCGAGGTCGAGCGCGACCGGGCCGGACGGGTGAAGGTGGGTCCGGATCTCACGATCCCCGGCCACCCGGAGATTTTCGTGATCGGCGACACCGCAGCTGCCGTGGATGGGGAAGGAAAGGCCGTTCCGGGCATTGCGCCTGCCGCCAAGCAGATGGGGCGCTATGTGGCCGAGGTGATCGCGGCGAGAGCCTCGAACCGGCCGGCGCCCGGGCCGTTCCGCTATCGCCATCAAGGCGATCTCGCCACCATCGGCCGCAAGGCTGCGGTGGTGAAACTCGGCAAGCTTCATCTGACGGGCTTCATCGGATGGATGTTCTGGGGCATCGCCCATGTCTACTTCCTGATCGGCCTGCGCAACCGGGCCGTGGTCGCCTTCAGCTGGCTGTGGAATTATCTCACCTATCAGCGCGGCGCCCGCCTCATCGTCGACAGCGCGGCCAATGCCGAGAACATGCAGCGACGGGATTCCCCGGTCGCATTAAAGGGGCAGCCCAGCCGGGACCAGCTCCCTTCCGCATGATCGGATGAGTGAGGCGGCGATGCCGGCGCGGAGCTCTTGCCCCGGGCACGGCCGCCCTCTATCGCTTAAGCCATGAGCATCCGCATCGCTTCCCTCCAGCGCTACCCGGTCAAGGGCCTCTCGCCCGAGCCGCTGTCCTCGGTCGCCCTCGCCAAGGGCGATTACTTTCCCGGCGACCGGCTCTTCGCCATCGAGAACGGCCCGGCCGGGTTCGATCCGGAGAACCCGCAGCATCAGCCCAAGATCAAGTTCCTGATGCTGATGCGCAACGAGAGCCTGGCGCGGCTCAAGACCCGGTACATCGATTCGATCACCACGCTCTTCATCGAGCAGGGCGGACGCGAGGTGGCGCGCGGCGATCTCTCGACGCGGGAGGGTCGGCTTGCCATCGAGGCCTATTTCCGCCGCTTCATGCCGAAGGAGCTGCGCGGCCCGCCGAAGGTGCTCGCAGCGCCCGGCGGCTTCCGCTTCACCGATTCCCGCCGCGGCTTCGTCTCGCTCATCAATCTCGCGAGCGTGCGCGAACTGGAGAACGTGGTCGGCGCGCCCGTCGATCCGTTGCGCTTTCGCGGCAACATCCACATCGAGGGCCTCGCGCCGTGGGCCGAGTTCGACCTCGTCGGCAAGGTGCTCACCGCGCCGTCCGGCCTGCGCCTGAAAGTGACCAAACGCATCGAGCGCTGCGCGGCGACGAACGTGGACCCGGACACCGGCATCCGCGACCTGGAGATCCCGAAAAGCCTGATGCGATCCTACGGCCATTTCGACTGCGGCATCTATGCCGAGGTGCTCGACGGTGGAACGCTCGAGTCCGGCGACAGCTTCGAGCGCGAGCAGGCGACGCTGGCGCTCTAGAGCATCGTTGAGTGCAGAAAACCGGGTCCACTTTTCTGCACGATGCGCTAGCGCATTGCGCTAGAGAATGATGTTCCCGCCCGCGAGGCTGTTCCAGATAACGTCTGCTCCAACCGTAATGGCGAAGCTGGGGGAGACAACGGGGCCCGGGGCTCCGGCGAATCCGTAGAGAATGCCGCTTGTCGTGTCGTAATAGAGAGTGCCGGCATTCTGCTGACCGGGCGCGGCCGTCCCGGTTACGATCGTAGAGAAGCTGTTGTTCTGTCCTCCCGTGATCGGATCGATGGGAGACAGATCGATCACGTCGAGGGTCGAACCGTCGACGCCCCCGGCCAGGGAATGGTCGAAATCGGAAAGCACGTCGCTGGAATTCGGGTTCGCGTTCAGATCGGCGAGGCTGCTGAAGACGAAGGTGTCGCGGCCGCCGCCGCCTACGAGAGTGTCCGCTCCGCCAAGGCCGCTGAGGATGTTGGCCGACGCGTTGCCGAAGATGCGGTTGTCGGCGCCGTTTCCCGTTCCGTTGATGGGCGCCGACCCGGTGAGTTCGAGATTCTCGAAATTGTCGCGCAGGGTGTAGGTAAAGCTCGCGCGGACCGTGTCCGTTCCCTCGTTGAAGTTCTCGGACAGCACGTCGCTGCCATCGATGATGTAGACGTCGTCGCCGAGACCGCCTCTCAACAGGTCGCCGCCGCCGCCGCCGTCGAGAGTGTCGTTCCCGCCTCGACCTTCGAGAATGTTAACGGCGGCATTGCCGGTCAGAACGTTGTCGAGGCCGTTGCCGGTGCCGTTGTTTCCCGAGGTGCCGATAATGGTCAGGTTCTCGACATGGTCCCGAAGCGTATAATTCGCAGCCAGCGACAGAACGAGATCGATCCCTCCACCATCCTCTTCGACGACTTCATCGGTGCCAAGATCGACCACGTAGGTATCGTCGCCAGCGCCGCCGATGAGGCTGTCTTCGCCCGAATACGCGTTCTCGTAGCCTCCCGCGAGATAATCGTCGCCGTCGCCGCCATAGAGGGTATCATTCCCCTGTCCGCCAGTGAGGGTGTTGTCGAGGCCGTTGCCGGTGCTCTCCAATCCGTCGTTGCTCTGGACGGTCAACTCTTCCACATGGTCCGGAAGGGCATAACTGACATAGGCCAGAATCCGGTCGTGCCCTTCGCCCTCCGCTTCGATCACCACATCGCCGGCATCGAGCACGGCATACTCGTCGTTCCCGAGCCCGCCACGCAGGGTGTCGTTGCCTTGCATGCCATTGAGATAGTCGTTCCAGTTTCCGGTGGTGATATCGTTGTCCAGATTGTTGCCCTGCGCGTTGCCGGTCGCGCCGTCATTCTCCATCACGAGCACTTCGATGCCGGCAGTGAGCACGTAGTAGTTCAGCGTCGTGCGAACCGTATCGCCCTCGTCGCCGCCCTGCTCGTCGACGATATCGCCGGCATTGTCGACGATGTAGAGGTCGTTGCCGGCCCCGCCGCGAAGTGTATCGCCGCCTCCGCCGCCGTCGAGCGTGTCATTGCCGTCGCCGCCTTCTAGGATGTTGACCGCGGCATTGCCGATCAAATGGTTGTCGAGGCCGTTGCCAGTGCCGTTGGCGTCGGTGATGCCGACGAGCGTCAGGTTCTCGACATGGTCCCGAAGCGTATAATTCGCAGCGGCCGACAGGACGAGATCGATCCCTTCGCCATCCTCTTCGACGATCTCATCGGTCTCCACGTCGACCACATAGGTATCGTTCCCGATGCCACCGACGAGACTGTCTTTGCCGAAGCCGCCATTGAGGATGTCGCTGCCTGCGCCGCCGTGGAGGGTGTCGTCGTCATCGCCGCCGTCGAGCTCGTTGGCGAGGTCGTTTCCGGTGATGGTGTTGGCGAGGCCGTTGCCGGTGCCTCTCAGCGCCGTGCCAAGCAGCACCAGATCCTCGACATCCGTGTGGAGCGTATAATCGACCCAAGCCCGAACCGTGTCGTTTCCGCCAGCGTCGCCCACGAAGTCATCGACATGGTCGATGATGTAGATGTCGTCGCCGAGACCGCCTATCAGCAGGTCGCTACCGCCGCCGCCATCGAGAGTGTCGTTGCCGCCGCCGCCGTCGAGAGTGTCGTTGCCGCCGCCGCCGTCGAGAGTGTCGTTGCCGTCGCCGCCGTCGAGGGTGTCGTTCCCATCGCCACCGACGAGGGTGTCATTGCCGTCGCCGCCGTCGAGACTGTCATTGCCGCCACCGCTGTCGAGGAGGTCATTGCCATCACCGCCGTCGAGGAGGTCGTTGCCGCCATTGACGGTATCGTTGCCGCCGCCGCCGACGAGGGTGTCGTTGCCATCACCGCCGATGAGGGTGTCGTTGCCGTTGCCGCCGACGAGGGTGTCGTTGCCGTTGCCGCCGACGAGGGCGTCGTCGCCGTCGCCGCCGAAGAGATTGTCATTATCGCCGCCGCCGTCGAGGCTGTCGTCGCCTTCGCGTCCCTCAAGGTTGTCGTTGCCGCTGCCGCCCAGGAGGGTATCGTTGCCGCTGTCGATGCCACCCCAGAGCCTGTCGTTGCCGTCGCCGCCGACCAGGATGTCGTTGCCGTTGCCGCCGTCGAGGATGTCGTCGCCCTCGCCGCCATCGAGGCTGTCGCTGCCGTCCTCGCCACTGAGCTGGTTGGCGAGCGCATTGCCTGTGATCCCGTTGGCGAGATCGTTGCCTCTGCCGGAGAGCGCCTCGCCGAGAAGCACGAGATTCTCGAGGCCGGCTCCTAGCATGTAGTTGAGCGCGGTGCGAACCGTGTCGGTCCCGCCCCCGGTTTCGACAACCCAGTCGTCGAAATTCTCGACCTCATACGTGTCGTCGCCCGCGCCGCCCTCGAGGGTGTCGCTCCCCGCTCCGCCGAGAAGAGTATCGTCGCCGTCGCCGCCCGCGAGGCTGTCGCTGCCGGCACCGCCGTCGAGGCCGTCGTTGCCGCTGCCGCCGATGAGGATATCGTGGCCCTCGCTGCCGGTGAGGGTATCGTCGCCCCCGCCGCCGACGAGGCTGTCATTGTCGTCGTCGCCATTGAGGCTGTCGTTGCCCGCGCCGCCATCGAGGGTGTCGTTGCCCTCTCCACCCGTGAGGGAATTCGCGAGCGCGCTGCCGACGACGGTGTTGTCGATGGCGTTGCCCGTTCCGACGACGGCGCTGCCGACGAGGACGAGCCGTTCGACGTTGTCGCCGAGCACGTAGTCGACCGAGGCCTGGACGCTGTCATAGCCGCCGTCGAACGCCTCCAGAATCTCGTCGCTCGCATCGTCGACGAGATAGAGGTCGTTACCTGCGCCGCCCTGAAGCACATCCGCGCCAGTGCCGCCGTCGAGGGTGTCGTTTCCGGCCTCGCCCTTGAGATTATTGGCGAGATCGTTGCCGGTGATCGTGTTGTCGAGGGAATTGCCGGTGCCGGAGAGCGCAGCACCCGTCAGCACCAGCCGCTCGAGATGCGCGCCGAGCGTATGATCGATCCGCGACCACACCGCGTCGGTGCCGCCGCCTGCGGCTTCCACGATGCTGTCGCCGGCCTGATCGACGAGATAGGTGTCGTTGCCTGCACCGCCGTCGAGCGTATCGGCGCCCGCTCCACCATCGAGGGTGTTGTTGCCGGAGGTTCCGGTGATGCTGTTGGCAAGCTCGTTGCCGGTGCCGAAAAGCGCGGCGCCGGTGAGCACCAGGCGCTCCACATGAGCGCCGAGCGTATGATCGATCTCCGACCACACCGTATCGGTGCCGGAGCCGGCGGCCTCGCTCACCACGTCGCCGGCCTGGTCGACGAAGTAGACGTCGTCGCCCTGGCCGCCGGCCATGGTGTCGGCCCCCGCCTCGCCGTCGAGCCGGTCGTTGCCCGCGCCGCCTTCGAGAGCATCGTTGTCCGCTCCGCCGTCGAGGTCATCCTCGCCGTCGCCGCCCCGGAGCAGATCGGCGCCGGCCCCGCCGAGAATCACGTCGTTGCCGGCGCCACCGTCGAGGGTGTCGTCGCCGGTTCCGCCGTCGAGCTGGTTGGCGAGCGCATTGCCCGTGATCGCGTTGGCGAGCTCGTTGCCGGTGCCGGACAGGGCGCCGCCGGTGAGAAGCAGGTTCTCCACATGCGCACTCAAGCTGTAGCTCACCGAGGCCTGGACGGTGTCGAGACCCTCGTTCGCCTTCTCGGTCACCCGGTCGCCGGCATGGTCGACGATATAGGTGTCGTTGCCCTTTCCGCCGGCGAGCCTGTCGGCGCCGCCCTTGCCGTCGAGGATGTTGTGGCCGGCATTGCCGGTAATCGTGTTGGCCAGGTTGTTGCCGGTGCCCTTCAGGGCCTTGCTGCCGGTGAGCGTCAGGTTCTCGACCTGCGAACCGAGAGTCCAGTTCACCGAAGCCTTGACGAGATCGGTGCCGCCTTTGGCCTTCTCGGTGACCCGGTCGCCTGTGTTGTCGACGATGTAGGTGTCGTTGCCGGCCCCGCCGGTCATGCGGTCGCGCCCTTTTCGTCCGTCGAGCAGATCGTTGCCGCCGAGCCCCGAGAGCGCGTCGTTGCCGGAGGTGCCGAAGAGCCGGTCGGCTCTCGGCGTGCCGGAGACGGTGCGGGCATTCGGCGCGGCGAGAGCGGCCGAGATATCGGACAGGCGCTCGTCCAGAGCGCTCGGATCGATGAGCGGCGCTTTCTTCTTCACCGGAGCAGGGGGGAAGGACGATCCAGCGCGATTGGGCCATGGCGAAATTCCGTTCAGGAAGAAAGCTTGGCCGCTAACCTATGTTAAACGTTATTACGAATCAATTCACTGTGGACGATCCCAAGGGCAACAAAAAAGGGAGAGCCTGGCTCTCCCTTTCGATCTCGTATGCCGCGGGCCTTACTCGGCGGCGGGGGTCTCGACCGCGTCGGGGTTGAAGCCACCGTTCTCCGCGTTGGCCGCGTCGATCATCTCCTGACGGGTGCGACGGCGGCGGCGCGGACGAGGGGCTGCCTCGTCATTGGCCGCTTCCTGCACCATCGGCGCCGGCGCCGGTGCCTCTTCCGCAGCGGGAGCCGGAGGCGCGGAGCGGACGGGGTTGGTCAGGAAAGCGGGCAGGGTGCCCTGCTCTGGAGCCTCAGATTCGTCGCGGCGGCGGTCGCGCTGGAAGCGCTCGCGGCGCTCGGGACGGTCGCCACGCTCGAAGCGGTCGCTCCGCTCCTGACGCTCCGGACGATCGCTTCGCTCCTGACGCTCCGGGCGGTCGCTCCGCTCCTGGCGCTCCGGACGGTCGCTCCGCTCCTGGCGCTCCGGACGGTCGCCCCGGTCCTGCCGATCATTGCGGTCCTGACGATCCTGGCGCTCGTTGCGGTCTGGACGATCCTGGCGCTCGAAACGGGCCGGGCGCTCGCTGCGCTCGCCGTTCTCGGAGCGTGCCTCGAAGGGCTGGTCGTCACGCTGAAAGTCCTGACGGGGGCCACGGTCGCGCTGGAAGCGCTCGCGCCGGTCGCCGCGATCCTGGCGGTCGTTCCGATCCTGCCGGTCCTGCCGATCGCCCCGGTCCTGGCGGTCCTGCCGGTCGAAGCGGGAGGGACGCTCGCCACGGTTCTCGTAAGGCTGCGGCTGGGAGCCGAAATCGGCCTCGTCGCCATTGCCGAAATCCTGGGCGTTGCCGCCCTGGCGCTCGAAGCCTTGCCGGTCGCCCTGGCCGAAGCCTTCCTCGTCGCCGCCTTCCTCGTCGAAGGAACGCTGCTGATAGCCGTACTGCTCGCGCAGCTGCTCCTGGGCGGCAGCGATGATGCGGTAATAATGCTCGGCGTGCTGGAAATAGTTCTCGGCCGCCACCGGGTCGCCGCTCGACAGCGCATCGCGGGCGAGCTGGCTGTATTTCTCGGCGATATGCTGAGCCGTGCCGCGGATCTTCACGTCCGGTCCGTTCGACTCGTAGCTCTTGGTCAGGGGATTGGGCCCCTTGTTGTTGTTGCGGTTGTTGTTGTTACGACCGCGCATACGCCTGTTTTGTCCTGGTCTCATTTTCGCTCTACGAGCCTCGCTGGTTCTTTAAAGCCCACGCGATATGCAAGCCAATATTCACCGAACGGGCTCAACGCCCACCGTTCGCGTGGCAAACCGTCTGTCGTTCGACCACAGCCCTCAAGAGACTTGGCCATCCTTCAGTGTCGGGTTCAGGTGATCGCGCCAGGCTGTTCCGTTTTAAAGAGCCCCTGCCTGCGCGATTGATCTCGTTGGTCTTCCGGCATGCCCCTCGGGAGCTGCCGATTTGTTTAGACCGAGGACGATCTCTAGATCCGAATCTAGCGGGTTCCGCTCGGTCCAACAAGGGCTAATTCGGGTTTTATCCCATCCTGGGACAAGAAAGCCGCACCCCGCTCATCAGGATCGCTTCATGGCGACGCAGCGGGGATTGCCAGATAGATCGTGTGCGATTCGCAGGACTTCAAGGCCATGGAGACCGGCCAAGCTTCTTAAATCCTCCGCCTGATCGTAGCCGATCTCGACCGCGAGCAGGCCTCCAGGGGCAAGGAGCCTGTCGGCCTCGCTCAAGAGGATCCGATAGGGTTCGAGGCCGTCCGCCCCGCCGTCGAGGGCAAGCCTTGGATCGTGCTCGCGCACCTCCTCGTCGAGCGTCGGGATCACGCCGGAGGCGATATAGGGCGGATTCGAGACGATCAGGTCGAAGGAGCCCGAGACCGCCTCGGCCCAGCGGGAGAGGGCGAAATGGCTGCGCCTGCCGACCCCGTTGTCCTCCGCATTGGCCCGCGCGGTCACGAGGGCGCCGGGGGACAGGTCGATCCCGAGGCCGGTGGCCTTCGGCAGCTCGTGCAGGAGCGCGACCAGGATGCAGCCCGACCCGGTGCCGAAATCGACGATTCGAAGGGGCGCCTGCCGGTCGGGGAGGAAAGCGAGGGCCGTCTCGACCACGGTTTCCGTGTCGGGCCGGGGCACCAGGGTCTCGGGCGACAGGCGGAAGGGCAGACCCCAGAACTCACGAGTTCCGACGATTCGAGCCACCGGCTCATGGGCCAGGCGCCGGCGGGTGAAGGTGGCGAGGGTTTCGGCTTCCTCCGCGGTCAAAGGCGTGTCGGGATGCGTGACGAGGGCGGTCGCCGGGATGCCGAGGGCCGTGAGGAGCAGCAGGCGGGCGTCCAGGGCGGCCGTCTCGAACCCGGCTTCGCCGAGGGTGCGGCGCAACTGCGCGAGAGCCTGGGCGCGCGTTTTCAAGTCCGCGGACACGGCCGCCCGATCATGCCGCCTGGTCCTGGGCTGCAAGCTGGGCCGCCTGGTGCTCGGTCACGAGGGCGTCGATCAGCTCGTCCAGAGCGTTGCCCGCAATCACCTCTTCCAGCTTGTAGAGGGTCAGGTTGATGCGGTGGTCGGTGACGCGCCCTTGCGGGAAATTGTAGGTGCGGATGCGCTCGGAGCGGTCACCGGAGCCGACCTGCGCCTTGCGGTCGGCGGCGCGGGCCGCGTCCTTGGCGTTGCGTTCGGCGTCGTAGAGGCGGGCGCGCAGGAGCGCCATGGCGCGGGCGCGGTTCTTGTGCTGCGAGCGCTCGTCCTGGACGAACACCACCATGCCGGACGGGATATGGGTGATGCGGATCGCCGATTCGGTCTTGTTCACGTGCTGGCCGCCGGCCCCTTGAGCCCGCATGGTGTCGATCTTCAGATCGGCATCGTTGATCACGATGTCCACGTCCTCGGCCTCGGGCAGCACCGCGACCGTGGCGGCTGAGGTGTGGATGCGCCCTTGCGTTTCCGTATCCGGCACGCGCTGGACCCGGTGCACGCCGCTCTCGAACTTGAGGCGGGCGAACACCCCGCGCCCCTTGATCTCGGCCACCACTTCCTTGTAGCCGCCGGCCGTGCCCTCGCTCTCGGACACGATCTCGACCTTCCAGCCTTTCAGGTCCGCATAGCGGGTGTACATGCGCAGCAAATCGCCGGCGAAGAGGGCCGCCTCGTCGCCGCCGGTGCCGGCGCGGATTTCGAGGATGGCGCTCTTCTCGTCCGCCTCGTCCTTGGGCAGGAGCATGACGCGCAGGTCCTGGGCGGCTTTTTCCAGGTCCTCGCGGGCCTGGGGCAGCTCGTCCTCGGCGAGCGAGCGCATTTCGGCATCGGTCGCAGGATCGTCGCGCAGGCCTTCGAGGCCGCTCAGGTTCTCCTCCATGGCGCGGTAGGCGCGGATGGCCTCGACGACGCCGTCGAGCTCGGAGAGCTCGCGGGAGAGGGACACGAAGGTTTCGGGATCGGGGCCGGCATTGAGCGTCGCCGTGATGATGTCATGGCGGGCGAGAATGGCGTTCAGGCGATCGGAAGGAGGCGCAATCGACATCAGACCGGAATACCATGGGTTTCCGCAAAGCGGGCGAGCTTCGGGCGCAGCGTTTCGACGCTCCCGGGATGCTTCAGCTCCTCGCGGATCATTGCGCCGATCTCGGCGATGTTGGTCTCCAGCAGCATCGCCTTCACGGGGCCGATGGAAGCCGGGGACATGGAGAGCGAGCGGAAGCCCAGGCCGATCAGGGCCATGGCCTCGAGCGGCCGTCCGCCGATCTCGCCGCAGACGGTGGCGAGGCAGCCTGCTTCGTTCGCCTGATCGGCCACCATCTGCAGGGCCCGCAGCATGGGAGCGCTCAAAGGATCGAAACGGTCCGAGACGCGCCGGTTCTCGCGGTCGCTTGCGAAGAGGAACTGCATCAGGTCGTTGGTGCCGAGCGAGATGAAATCGGCGCTTTCGCAGATTTCCCGGAGCTGGAACAGGAGCGAGGGCACCTCCAGCATCACCCCGAGCTTGAGGTCGGAGGGCAGGGGGTGGCCGTGCGTGGCGAGGTGGTTCTTCTCGCGCTCGACGATCTGCTTGGCGCGCTCGAACTCGTCGCAGGTCGCCACCATCGGGAACATGATCTTGAGCGGCCGCCCGGAAGCCGCCTTGAGCAGGGCGCGGATCTGGGCGCGCAGCAGGCCCGGCCGGTCGAGGCCGATGCGGATGGCGCGCCAGCCGAGAGCCGGGTTCTCCTCCTCGACGGATTGCATGTAGGGCAGGATCTTGTCGCCGCCGATGTCGAGGGTGCGGAAGGTGACCGGCCGGTCGCCGGCCTCGGTGAAGACGGTCGAGTAGAGCGCCTGCTGCTCTGAAGCCGAGGGCATGCGTTCGGCGATCATGAACTGCAGCTCGGTGCGGAACAGCCCGACGCCCGCGGCTCCGGTCTCGGCGAGATGCGGCAGGTCGACGACGAGCCCGGCATTGAGCTGGAGCACCACCTCGACGCCGTCCTTGCTGACGGACGGCACGTCCCGCAGCTTGAGATACTGCTCCTGCCGGCGGGCGCGCAGCCGCGCCTTCTCCGCATAGGCCGCCTCCACATCCGCGTTGGGCCGGATCTGCACGTCGCCCGCGGCGCCGTCGACGATGATGGCGTCGCCCTGCTCGGTCAGGGAGGTTGCGTTCGAGACCTCGCCGACGGCGGGAATGCCGAGCGCCCGGGCCACGATGGCGATGTGGCTCGTCGGCCCGCCTTCTTCGAGCACGAGGCCGCGCAGGCGCGAGCGGTCGTAGTCGAGGAGCGCCGCCGGGCCCATGGAGCGGGCCACGATGATGGCGTTTTCCGGCAGCTGCTCGCGCTCGACCACGAGATCGCGGCCGACGAGGCGGTGCAGCAGGCGGTTGGCGAGATCGTCGAGATCGTGCAGGCGCTCGCGCAGATAGGGGTCGGTCTGGCGCAGCATGCGGGCGCGGTTGTCGGACTGCACCCGCTCCACCGCGGCTTCCGCCGTCAGGCCCGAGGTCACCGCCTCGCGCATGCGCCGGAGCCAGCCCTGGTCGTGGGCGAACATGCGGAAGGTCTCCAGGACCTCCCGGTGCTCGCCGTGATGGGCCACGTCGCCGCGCTCGATCAGCTCGTCGATGGAGAGCCGCACCTCGGCGATGGCCGAATCGAGGCGCTGCAGTTCAGGCTCGATGGTCTCGGCGATCAGGTTCTTGACCACCACCCGGGGCTCATGGAGCACCACGTGCCCGAGGCCCACGCCGTCGGCCAGCGCGACGCCCCTCTGGTAGACCGGGCGGCGCAGCGCGATGCCGGTCTCGATCGGCGCCAGGGCCTGCAGCTCGCCGGTGGCGAGCATCTCCGCCACCACCATGGCGGTGGTCTGCAGGGCCTCGACCTCCTCCTCGGTATAGACGCGATAGGTGCGGTTCTGGACGACCAGGACGCCGAGGGTATTGCCGGCCCGCAGCAGCGGCACGCCGAGGAAGGCGTGGTAGATCTCTTCGCCCGTCTCGGGCTTGTAGGAGAAGGAGGGGTGGCTCTGGGCGTCGGAGAGCGCCAGGGGCTCGGCCGTCGAGGCGATGAGGCCGACGAGGCCCTCGCCCGAGCGCATGATTGTGAGGTGGACGGCTTCCCGGTTCAGGCCCTCGGTGGCGAAAAGCTCGAGAACGCCGTCGCCGCGCAGCACATAGACGGAGCAGACCTCCGCCACCATGTTCGCGGCGATCTGGGTGACGATCCTGTCGAGACGGTCCTGCGCCCCCACCGGCTCCGCCATGATCTCGCGGAGGCGGCGCAGCAGAAGGCGCGGACCGCCGGGAGCGCTGGGCATGAGCTATCAGTTCCCGTCCTGCCAGGGCCGGCGAAGCGGACCGGCGGTTACCTTGTTCAAGTGTCGCAGCCCGAGCGATCCCTCGTCAATCAGGCTTGATCAAGGCCGTATAGCGAGTGGAGCGTGCGAACCGCAAGTTCCGTGTAGGCGGATTCGATCAGCACCGAGAACTTGATCTCGGAGGTGGTGATCGCGCGGATGTTGATGCCCTTTTCCGCCAAGGCTTTGAAGGCCCGGGCGGCGACGCCGGCATGGCTGCGCATGCCGACCCCGATGGCGGAGACCTTCACCACGTCGGTGGCCCCCTGGAGCTCCTTGAAGGCGATCTCGTCCCGGTGGGTGTTGAGAATCGCACAGGCCCGCTCGTAATCGGCGGTGGGCACCGTGAAGGTCAGGTCCGTGGTGGCGGCGTTGTCGGACACGACCTGGATGATCATGTCCACGTTGATGTTGGCATCCGCCAGGGGCACGAAGATCGAGGCGGCGATGCCGGGCTTGTCCGCAATGTCCCGCAGCGTGATCTGGGCCTCGTCGCGCGAATAGGCGATGCCCGTGACGACCTGCTGTTCCATGATGTCTTCCTCGTCGCAGATGAGGGTGCCGAGCTTGGGGTCGGCGGGATCGTCGAAGCTGGAGCGCACATAGGTGGGGACCCGGTGCATCATGGCGAGCTCGACCGAGCGCACCTGGAGCACCTTGGCCCCGAGCGAGGCCATCTCCAGCATTTCCTCGTAGGAAACTTTGTCCAGGCGCCGTGCCTTGGGCACGATGCGCGGATCGGTGGTGTAGACGCCGTCGACGTCCGTGTAGATGTCGCAGCGCTCGGCCTGGACGGCGGCGGCGAGCGCCACGGCGCTGGTGTCCGAGCCGCCGCGGCCCAGCGTCGTGATGCGGCCCGACGGCTGGTGCACGCCCTGGAAGCCGGAGACGACGGCCACTTGCTTGTGATCGGTGAAGCCCTTGAGAATCCCGGTGCCGTCGATGGCGGCGATTCGCGCCGAGCCATGGGCTTCCGAGGTCATGATCGGGATCTGCCAGCCCTGCCAGGAGCGCGACTTCAGGCCCATCTCCTGCAGGGCGATCGCGAGAAGGCCCGAGGTCACCTGTTCGCCGGAGGCGACGACCACGTCGTACTCCTTCGAATCGTAGAGGGCGTTCGCCTCCTTGACCCAGCCGACGAGCTCATTGGTCTTGCCCGACATGGCGGAGACCACGACGGCGACATCGTAACCGGCCTCGACCTCGCGTTTGACATGCCGCGCCACGTTGCGGATGCGCTCTACGGTGGCGACGGATGTTCCGCCGAACTTCATGACGAGACGGGGCATGGGCGAAGTGGGGCCGTGGTGAGGAATGGAGAAAATTGCCCCTTCGCGCCGCGAAAAGGCGCGTATACATGACGGTAGGGCCGCGCCCTGTCAACGCGCAGTTTTGCGCTCCTGCCGCTCATCCTGGCTTGCTCGGAACGGTGGGGTCGCAAAGCCGGAGCGCCGCCCCTCGCAACACTCTCGACGTCATCACCGGCCTTGTGCCGGTGATCCCGATTGCCTAAAGCGCTGAGCCTCATAGGATCGGGATGGCCGGCACGAGGCCGGTGATGACGGGATAAGTCTCACCCTGTCGGGCCACCCCACCCCTACCCCTCCCCGCAAGGGGGAGGGACGTCTCGCGGAGGACTTCATGACGACCATCGACCCGGCCGAGGTCGCCCGTTTCGAAAAGATCGCCGAGACCTGGTGGGATCCGAAGGGGCCGATGAAGGTCCTGCACAAGTTCAATCCCGTTCGCCTCGCCTATATCCGGGACGAGGCCTGCCGCCGCTTCGGGCGCGACCCGCGCTCGGCCCGCTCCCTCGACGGGCTGACGATCCTGGATGTGGGCTGCGGCGGCGGGGTGCTGTCCGAGCCGCTGGCGCGGCTCGGCGCCCGGGTCACGGGGCTCGATCCCGCCCCCACCAACATCTCGGTGGCGAGGCTCCATGCCGAACGGGCGGGGCTGAGTGTCGACTACCGCAACGAGACGGTGGAGGCTTTGGTCGACCGTGGTGAAACCTTCGACATGGTGCTCGCCATGGAGGTGGTCGAGCACGTGGCCGACCGGCAGGCCTTCGTGAATGCCTGCGCTCAGGGCGTGAAGCCCGAGGGCTGCCTCGCCATGGCGACGATCAACCGGACCCTGCGCTCCTTCGCCTCCGCCATCGTGGGGGCCGAGTACATTCTCGGCTGGCTGCCCAAGGGCACCCATGAATGGGACAAGTTCGTCACCCCCGACGAACTCAGCGACGCCATTCGGGGCGCGGGCCTCGATGTCACCGACCTGACCGGCGTCGCCTACAGCCCCTTGCGGGATTCCTGGTCGCTCTCGCCCGACACCGGGGTCAATTACATGCTGCTCGCCGCGCGGGCGTAAGGCTTCTCCCGCGGCGCGACGCTGAGCAGGAGATAGCCCGCGAGCGCGGAGAGAGCCGAGCCGAGGAGCACGCCGATCTTGGTGGCGTTCATCAGTTCCTCCTGATCCGGGAAGGCGAGGGCTCCGATGAACAGGCTCATGGTGAAGCCGATGCCGCAGAGCAGCGCGACGCCGTAGCATTGCAGCCGCGAGGCGCCGGCCGGCATGTCGGCGAGATCGAGCCTGATCGCGATTTCCGCGAAGGCGAAGACGCCGAGCTGCTTTCCGACGAAGAGGCCCATGGCGATGCCCAGCGGCAGGGGGCTCAGGAGGGAATCGAACGACAGCCCGCCGAGCGGCAGGCCTGCATTGGCAAAGCCGAAAATGGGGATGATCGCGTAGGCGACCCAGGGCTGGATGGCGTGCTCGAGACGGTGCAGCGGGGAATCTTCCGCCCGGGTCTTTTTCGGTTCGGCCTGCAAGGGAATCGTGAGCGCGAGCGCCACGCCCGCGAGCGTCGCGTGGATGCCCGACTTCAGCACGAAGAACCACAGCACCGCACCCACAGTGAGATACAGCGGGAGAGCCGTCACATGGAAGCGGTTGAAGGCGATGAGAACCAGAAGGCACAGGGCCGCTACGCCGAGCATCGGCAGCGAGAGCTCGCTGGTATAGAAAAGTGCGATGACGATGATCGCGCCGAGATCATCGAGGATGGCGAGCGCCGTCAGGAAGATTTTGAGAGAGGCCGGCACCTTTGATCCGAGGATCGCGAGCACGCCGAGCGCGAAGGCGATGTCGGTTGCGGTCGGGATCGCCCAGCCGTTGCGCAGCTGAGGCTCATTCCAGGTAATGGCGAGATAGATGAGGGCGGGGACCACCATGCCGCCGACGGCCGCGATGCCGGGCAGGATCCGGCGCGGCCAGGTGGAAAGCTGCCCGTCCAGCATCTCGCGCTTGATCTCGAGTCCCACCAGCAGGAAGAACACGGCCATGAGCGCGTCGTTGATCCAGTGCAGGACGCTGAGGCCCAGCACATAGGTCTTCAGCACGCCGAAATAGGCGCCGGCGAGGGGCGAATTCGCGACCACGAGGGCGATCACCGTCACGCCCATGAGGATGATGCCGCCGGCGGCCTCGCTGTCGAAGAACCGACGCATCAGCGAGATGCGATGCGTGGGCTTCAGATCGCTTTTCGGCCGATCCATCGATGTCTCCCTCAGGGTTGGGGTTGGTTCGCAGTGCATGTCTCCCTCCCCCTTGTGGGGAGGGATTAAGGGTGGGGGTGTTGGCACTGAACTGGACCAGCGTGGCGCCCACACCCCCACCTCCAACTCCTCCCCACAAGGGGGAGGAGGGCTGGGCAGTGCTCTATCATCAATTAGAGCTCCATTGCCACGAACGCCCCCTCCTGTGCCTCAATCCAGCAGAACCCTTTCCACGAGATAATCGAGAAATGCCCTCACCCGCGCCGGAAGATGGCCGCCGCCGACATAGACGGCGTGAATGCTTTCCGTATCGCCGGGATTATAGGCCTCCAGCACCGGCACGAGGCGCCCGGCTTCCACGTCGGGGCCGATATGGAAGAGCGACAGGCGGCTGATGCCGAGGCCGGTGAGCACGAGAAGCCGCATCGATTCGCCGTCGCTGACCTGGGCGTTGCCGGTCGGCACCACGGCGCTTGCGCTGCCGTCCGCCTTTCGGAACGGCCAGCCATTGCTCTGGCGGGCGAAGCTGAAACCGAGAAGGTTGTGCCGGGCCAGATCCGCCGGCGTCTCCGGGGTGCCCCGCGCTCCGAGATAGGCGGGCGCCGCGACCAGCATCATGCGGCTCTCGCCGAGCTTGCGGGCGACGAGTTGCGATGATTTCAGCGGGCCGATGCGGATGGCGACATCGGCACGGTCCTCGAGCAGGTCGACCACCGTATCCGTCAGCGTCACCTCCACATTCACCTCGGGATGCCGCTTCAGGAAACCGGGGAGAAGAGGAATGAGGTAATGGGTGCCGAAGGGAACGTTCGTGTTCACCCGCAGGCGGCCCCGGGGCGCGGCACCCGAAGCGGCGCTGCGCTCGGCCTCGTCGAGATCGGCGAGAATCCGCAATGCGCGGTCGTAGAAGGCCGAACCCTCCGGGGTGAGCTGCAGCTTGCGCGTCGAGCGGTTGACGAGGCGAGTGCCGAGGCGGGCCTCCAGCCTTGCGATCAGCTTGCTTACGGCCGAGGGCGTCATGCGCAGCGCGCGGGCGGCGGCGGAAAAGCCGCCGAGATCGACGACCCGGACGAAAACCTCCATCTCGCCCGACCTGTTGATATCCATCCGCGCCATTGTGAGTTCAATTCATAAATGATGTGCCTGCCGGCAGGCTAGTTCACAAGCCTCATGGCGTCCATCTTGCGGCAACACTTCGCTCAAGGACGCTCCCATGCCTCTTGCTCTCTACGCCCTGACGGCCGGTGCCTTCGGCATCGGCGTCACGGAATTCGTCATCATGGGCCTGCTGTTGCAGGTCAGCGCCGATCTCGGCGTCTCGATCTCGGCGGCGGGCCTGCTCATTTCCGGCTATGCGCTCGGCGTCGTGGTCGGCGCGCCGCTGCTGACCACGCTCACCGGCCGCTGGTCGCGCAAGACCGTGCTGCTCGCGCTCATGATCGTCTTCACCCTCGGCAATCTCGCCTGCGCCGTCGCGCCCGATTACGCAACGCTCATGGCCGCCCGCGTGCTGACAGCGTTTGCGCACGGCACCTTCTTCGGCGTCGGCTCGGTCGTGGCCACGAACCTCGTTCCCGCCGACAAGAAGGCCTCGGCCATCGCCATCATGTTCACGGGGCTCACCGTCGCCAACATCCTCGGCGTTCCCTTCGGCACCTGGCTCGGCCAGGCCTATGGCTGGCGCGCCACCTTCTGGGCGGTGACCGCCGTCGGCGTCGCGGCACTCGCCGTGATCGCGCTCTTCGTGCCGAAGGACCGCCAGGACAGCGCCGAGGGCGGGAGCTTTCGCGATGAACTCAAGGTGCTGACGCGCCGTCCGGTGCTGCTGGGCCTCCTCACCACCGTGCTCGGCTATGCCGGCGTCTTCGCGGTCTTCACCTATATCGCGCCGATCCTGACCGAGATCACCGGCTTCTCGGAGGCCGCCGTCTCGCCGATCCTGCTGGTCTTCGGCGGCGGATTGGTGCTCGGCAATCTCGTGGGCGGCAGGCTCGCCGACCGCCGCCTGATGGCGACCCTCATCGCAACGCTGGGCCTCCTTGCCGTCATCCTCGCCGCCATGACGCTGGGCATCCACAACAAGATCGCGGCAATCGCCTTCGTCGGCCTGCTCGGCGCCGCCGCCTTCGCCACGGTGCCGCCGCTGCAGATGTGGGTGCTGGAAAAGGCCGACGGCGCCGGCCAGAGCCTGGCCTCGAGCCTCAACATCGCCGCGTTCAACCTCGGCAATGCGCTCGGCGCCTGGCTCGGCGGCTTCGTGATCGATCACGGATTGGGCCTGGGCGCGGTCCCGTGGGTCGCGGCCCTGCTGCCCGCCTCCGGCCTGCTCCTGGCGCTCTGGAGCCGCAGGCTCGACCGCGCTGACGTCTCGCCGGTATTGGCACCTGTGAAAGCCGGAATCTGACAGCGTCTCTCAGTCAGATACCACTTCGGCACTGGCCTTCCGGCGTCTCGTCCGGGAGGCCAGAATCGTCTCGAGAGTCACCGGGCGATAGTCGAATGCGTCCACGCCGACATCGAACTGGCGCGTCTGCGGCTTCAGCTTGGCGTGCGAATGTCCATGCAGGTCGATCCAGCCGCGGCCCATGTTCTTCCAGGTGCGGAAGGCGTAATGGCACATGACCATGGCATGACCTTCCAGATGGATTTCCGCATAGGCCTGAACGCTCTCCCAGCCTTTCGCCGCAAGCGTTTCCGGGCCGTCGTTGTTGCCGGTGATCAGATGCTTGCGGCCGTTGAGCAGGCCCAGCAGCTCGTCGATCCGCTCCCGCCGCACATGCAGGGCGAAATCGCCGAGATGCCAGACCTCGTCGCTGCCTGAGACGACCGCGTTCCAGTTCCCGATGAGAGCCTCATCATGCTCGCCAATCGTCCTGAACGGGCGCTTGTCGATGCGCAGAACCCGCGGATCCCCGAAATGCGTGTCGCTGGTGAAGAAGACCGTCAAGGAAAGCCTCGGTTCTAGAGTTGCTTCCACTTGCGTGGAATCACCTCTCTTCTTTGGCCTAACGCGTTTTTTGACGGCGAACCGGATCCACTTCGCCGAAAAATGCTCTGATGCGGATGAGGCCTAATCTCGAAGCGAGGCGGCTAGTTCCGGTCGTCCGGCACCACGGGAAGCGGCAGCACGTCGATGCCTTCCTCCAGCAGCGCCCGCGCCTCCGCGAGATCCGCCTCGCCGTAGATCGAGCGCTCCTCAGTCTCGCCGAAATGCATCTTGCGCGCTTCCTCGACGAAGCCTTTGCCGACATCCTCGGCGTTCTTCATCACGTGCTCGCGCAAGGCGCGCAGGGCGGCGCGCAATTCGCGCTCGCGGTCGGTGAGAACCGCGACCGGCTGCGCCTCCGGCGCCTGTCCCGGCGGGGCCTTGTCCGTACGCGCGACGGAGGGCGCCATGATCTGCTTCTCGACCTTCGCCGAGTTGCAGTACGGGCAGGTGACGAAGCCGCGCTTGCGCTGCGTCTCGAACGCCTCGCTTGAAGGAAACCAGCTCTCGAACTCATGGGCCTGCTCGCAGGCCAGGGCATACTTGATCATGTCTTGGGAGACGTAAGGATTCAGGCGCGGAAAGGGAAGGGATCAGGCGGTGGCCGCCCGATCCGTCTCGATGGTGGGAACGACCTCGACCTTGAAGGGCCGCGCATTCTTGAGGGTCGGGATGCGCCCGCGCACCTCCGCGACGAGGGCGGTGTCGATCTCGGCCAGGAACACGCCCGGCTCCGTGCCGCCATCCGCCAGCACTCGGCCCCAGGGATCGATGATCACGGAATGGCCATAGGTCTCGCGCCCGTCCTCGTGCAGGCCCGCTTGAGCGGCGGAGATCATGAACGACCCGGTCTCGATGGCCCGCGCCCGATGCAGCACGTGCCAGTGGGCCTCGCCGGTCTGCCTGGTGAAGGCGGCCGGCGCCGAGAGGAACGAGGCGCCGTTTTCGGCAAGCGCCTTGTAGAGGGCGGCGAAGCGCACGTCGTAGCAGATTGTCATGCCGAGATAGCCCCAGGGGGTCTCGGCGGCGACGGCTGAGGCACCGCCGGTATAGGTGGCTGATTCGCGCCAGCTCTCGCCGTTCGGCAGATCGACGTCGTAGAGGTGGATCTTGTCGTAGGAGGCGATGACCTCGCCGTCCGTGCCGATGAGAAAGGCGCGGTTGGCGACCTTGTCGCCCTCCTTCACCGCGATCGAGCCGATCTGGACCACGATGTTCCGCTCCCGCGCCACCTCGCGAAGCGCCGCAAGCACCGGGTCCTTCGCTTCCGGTCCGACCTTGTCGAACAGTTCCGCCCGGTCCCGGCACACGAGCGAGGTCATCTCCGGCGTCTGGGCGAAATGCGCGCCCTTGTCCGCGGCCTCTCGGACGAGGGCCACGGCCGCGTCGCGGTTTTTGAGCACGTCGCGGCCGGAGCGCATCTGGATGCAGGCGGCGGTGAAGCGGGTCGAGGTCATGGAAACTGGTCTCCGTCAGGCCTGCAATAAAGGCTCAAGCTGGCCCCTGTCATCAAGAGCATACAGATCGTCGCAGCCGCCGACATGCTTTTCGCCGATGAAGATCTGCGGCACGGTGGAGCGGCCCTTGGCCTTCTGAATCATCTCGGCCCGGGCCTCCGGCTTCTTCTCGATGTCGATCTCGGTGAATTCGGCGCCTTTGTCGTCGAGAAGCTTCTTGGCGGCCGAGCAATAGGGGCACCAGCCCTTGGTGTAGATCGTGATAGGCGGCATGACAGAGAATTCTCCTGTGTTGGAGTGGATATAGGAAGCTTTGGGCTCCGATCACAACTGCTTCATGACTCTCGCACAACTCGCGCGAAGGCCAGAATATCCACCTTGGCCGCTCCGCCGCGCAGAAGCGCCCGCGAAGCGGCATTGGCGGTGGAGCCGGTTGTGACCACGTCGTCGACGAGGAGCACGCGCTTGTCCTTCAGCCGCGCCCTGGCTTCCACGGGCACGCGGAAGGCGCCCTGGAGGTTCTCCTGCCGCTGCGCCTTGGTGAGCCCGACCTGCCGGCGGCTGCGCTTGACGCGGGCGAGGAGGAAGGGATCGCAGGGCAGTCCGCTCTCAGCCGAGACCGCCCCGGCGAGAGCCATGGCCTGGTTGAAGCGCCGCCACCACAGCCGCCAGCGGTGCAGGGGCACGGGCACGATCACGTCGGCCTCCCGCAGCAGCTCTGCGCCGGCCCGTGCCATCATGCCGCCGAGAGCCCGGGCAAGCTCCAGGCGGTCATTGTATTTGAGGCGGTGGACGAGCAGGCTCGCGGTGCCGTCATATTCCGCCACGGCTCGGGCACGCTGGAACACCGGCGGATCGGCTATGGCGGCCGGCGACAGAAGCGGCTGGCCGAGATCGACGGCAAAAGGCGTTCCGAGCCGTTCGCAGAAGGGCCGCTCGATGAAGCGAATTTGAGACCAGCAGGCGGCGCACAGGGCATGAGGTTCGCCGGTCGCTGCCTGGCAGGCGATGCAGGTCGGAGGATAGAGCAGGCCGAGCGCCGCCCGCCACGCCTCCCGCCCGCCGCGGCGGAGGCGGGAGCTCCATCGGGTCTGCAGGGCATCGAGGGGCTCGCTCATGGGGCAAGCTTAGCCGAAGGCAGCTTGGAGGACGAGGAGCGGAGCTTCAGAGTCACTGGCCCCGTGTCATTCCCGGCCGGAGCGTAGCGGAGGGGAAGGGAATCCATAGTGCCGAGCCTCTAAGTGGATCCCCTTCCCGGCCTGCGGCCGCCGGGGATCACAAGCGCTTGATCCTGAAAAATCCCTTGGACCTTCGCACGGCAGACGCCATATCGAGCGCCTCATGAGCACACCTCTCGTCTTCGACCGTTCCCTCGTCCGCCGCCGCCTGTCGCGGGCGCTGAGTCAGGGCTATGCCGATTTTCTCCTCGCCCGCGCGGTCGAGGATCTGGAGGAGCGGCTCTCTGCCGTGTTGCGGACCTTCTCCCTCGCCCTCGACGTGGGCACGCCGACGCCCGCGGCGGCCGAAGCCCTGCGCCGGAGCGGGCGTGCCGAGACCGTGATCCGTCTGTCTCCGGTGCCCGAGCCGGGCAGCGTTCTCGGCGACGAGGAGCAATTGCCGTTCTTCGGCGAGCGCTTCGACCTGGCGGTGTCGCTCCTCGCTCTGCATGGGGTGAACGACCTGCCCGGCGCGCTCGTCCAGATCCGGCGGGCGCTGAAGGCCGACGGATTGTTCATCGGCGCGCTTCTGGGCGGCTCGACCCTGACGGAGCTACGTCAGGCCCTGGCCCAGGCCGAAGCGGAGATCGAGGGCGGCGCGAGCCCGCGTGTCGCACCCTTCGCCGATCTGCGCGACATTGGCGGGTTGCTGCAGCGGGCGGGATTTGCCCTGCCGGTGACCGATTCGGACGTCGTCAGGGTCCGCTATGCCCATGCCTTCGCCCTGATGCAGGACCTGCGCCGCATGGGCCTGACCAATGCCCTCAACGACCGTCGCAAGACACCGCTGCGGCGTGCGACCTTGCTGAGAACGGCGGAGATCTACGCGGAGCGCTTCGGCGAGGCCGACGGCCGCATTCCGGCGACCTTCGAGATCGTGTGGCTTTCGGGCTGGACCCCGCACGAAAGCCAGCAGAAGCCTCTGCGCCCCGGATCGGCCAAGGTGCGGCTCGCCGATGCGCTCGGCGTGAGAGAGGGCGGACCCGAGAGCAATAAGAAGTAAACCTGCCGCCACTTTGGGCCGCAACCGAGTTGACCTATACTGATTTTCCCAGAAACGTCTCTGGAAAGCATCGCTTCATGAAAGAGCCCGGTCCGGATCATCCGATCACCATCACCAGGAATCCGCACCGGATCCGGGTCATGCTCGGTGGCTTCATCGTCGCCGAGACCACGCAGGCGCTCACCCTGCAGGAAGCGACCCTTCCGGCGGTGCAGTACATTCCGCGCGAGGATGTCCGGATGGACCTGCTCGATCCCACCGATCACCGCACCCATTGCCCCTACAAGGGTGATGCGTCCTATTTCACGGTGAACGGCGGCGGGCTGGTGCGGGAGAACGCGGCCTGGAGCTATGAGACGCCGTTTCCCTCGGTCGAGGCCATCAGGGAGCATCTGGCCTTCTATCCGGAGAAGGTCGACGCCATCGAAGAGTTCAACGACTAAGGTCTTCGCCTAAGGGCGTAACGGCTGTTGGTTGCTGGCCCGCGGCGTGCGGGGCAATCTCGGGTGCAAAGGCACCTTATCGACGGGAAATCCCATGCTGCCGTTCACCTTCAACACCGCGCCCTCCCTCGTCGTCGGCTCCGGCAGCATTGCGCGCCTCGGGGAAATCGCGGCGCAGCGGCTCGGGCCACGGGTGGCTTTGATCACCGACGCCGGACTGGTGAAGGCGGGGCTGATCACGCCCGCTTTGCATGCACTGGAAGAGGCAGGCATCGCCGTCGACGTGTTCGACGCGGTCGTCGCTGATCCGCCCGAGGAGGTGGTGCTGGCGGCCGTCGAGAAGGCGCGCGATTTCGAAGCGCGGGCCGTGATCGGTTTCGGCGGCGGATCGTCCATCGACGTGGCGAAGCTCGTGGCGCTGCTGGCCTCGGGCGGCGAGAGCCTGTCGGAGATCTACGGTGTCGGCATGGCGAAGGGACCGCGTCTGCCGCTGCTCGCCATTCCCACCACCGCCGGCACCGGATCGGAGGTCACGCCGATCTCCATCGTCACCACGGTCGCGCACGAAAAGAAGGGCGTCGTGTCGCCGCTCATCATTCCGGACATCGCGCTGCTCGATCCCGATCTCACGCTCGGCCTTCCGCCGCATGTGACCGCCGCGACCGGCATCGACGCGATGGTCCATGCCATCGAGGCCTATACCTCGACCAGCGCCAACAACAACCCCGTCACGCAGGCTTTGGCGAAGGAGGCGCTGCGTCTGCTCGGCCGCAACATCGAGCGCGCCGTGCATGACGGAAAGGATCTGGAGGCGCGCTCCGCGATGCTGCTCGGCTCCCTGCTCGCAGGCCAGGCCTTCGCCAACTCGCCGGTGGCAGCCGTTCATGCGCTCGCCTATCCCATCGGCGGGCATTTCGGCATCCCGCACGGCCTTTCCAACGCGCTCGTGCTGCCGCATGTGCTGCGCTTCAATGCCGGCGCCTGCGAGGCCGCCTATGCGGAGCTTGCGCCCCATGCGTTTCCCGATCTCGAAGGCCGGGCCGATGCGGCCGCCTTCGTCGAGGCGTTGGCATCGCTCTGCACCAAGGTCGGGCTGCAGCCGCGCCTGCGCGATGTCGGCATTCCACGGGAGGCATTGGCGATGATGGCGGAGGATGCGATGAAGCAGACGCGGCTCCTCGTGAACAATCCGCGCCCGCTGACGCTTCAGGATGCGCGCGCGATCTACGAAGCGGCCTGGTAGCCTGTCCCATGTCCGACCGTCCCGCGCGTCCCGACCGCTCCGCCTTTCGCCTGTTTCGTCCCATAGCCACCCGCTGGATGGACAACGACGCCTATGGGCATGTGAACAACGTTCATTACTACTCGTATTTCGATTCGGCCGTGAACGGCTGGCTCGTCGAAAAGGGCCTGCTCGCCATCGCCGATAGCCCGGTCATCGGCCTCGTGGTCGAATCGGGCTGCAGCTATTTCGAAAGCGTCGCCTTTCCCGATGCGCTGGAGGCCGGCATCGCGGTCGCCCATCTCGGGCGTTCCTCCGTGCGCTACCGGATCGGGATCTTCAGGGAAAACGCCCTTCAGGCCGCAGCACAGGGGCACTTCGTCCATGTCTATGTGGACCGCGCCACCCAGCGGCCGGTGGAGATTCCGTTCGAGACCCGGAGGGCTCTCAGCGAGCTGACCTGATCCGGCCGCTTAAGGAAACGAACGCCACGCCCACCATCACCACGGCGCCGCCGGTGATCTCGCGCAGGCCGATGCTCTCGTTGAGAAACAGCACAGCCATGACGGTGGTCCAGACCGGCGTCAGGTATCCGACCATCGCGGCGCGGGTCGGGCCGGTGCGGCTGATCAGATGCATGAAGAGCAGCATCGGCAAAGCCGTGGCGAGGGCGCCGAGCGCGATGAGCGGCAACAGGTTCTGCGGCACGGACGCGAAGGCCGGCGGCCCGGCCAGGGTCAGCGCGAGCACCATCGCCCCCAAGCCGGAGCAAACCTGCTGGCCGAGCGCCATGCGGGCGGGGTCGGCTCGCCTGACGGTGCGGACATAGACGTTCGCGGTCGCGTAGCTGAAGGCGACCGCCACCATGATCAGAACGCCCACCGCGTCGAGGCCGCTGTCGGGGAGGGCGGCCGGACCGATCAGGATCGCCATGCCGACGAGCCCGATCACGACACCGACGAAGCGCTGCGGGCTCAGCCGCTCGTCAGCAAAAAGGATATGCGACATCACCGCCACCATTAGAGGCGAGGAGGCCTGGATCATGCCGGCGGGCGCGGTGGGAATTCGTGTCAGGGCATAGGCCAGGAGCACGTTCGGCAGCCAGCCGTTGAGGGTGCCGAGCGTCGCCCAGATCCCCCATTCACCCCGCTTCGGCAGGACGCTTTTGCCCTGGATTGCGAACCAGAGGCCGAGCGTCGTGCCGCCGACCAGCCCGCGCATGGCCGCCAGAACGAACGGGTTCTGATTGCCGCTCAGCTTGATCAGGAGAAGCGAGCTTCCCCAAAGCATCGAGCAGACGAGCAGGTTGGAGGCAACGAAGGCGGCCGTGGGAACGGGCGTTGCGGGAGCCGCTTCCGTTGCTTGCTGGGACGACATGGATGCGCTTCTAGGGCCCGAGAAGATCGGTGAGGAAGGGAATCAGCGGCTCATCGGCCGGCGGCATCGGATAGCTGCGCAGCTCCTGCGGCTTGACCCATTTCAGGCCCTGGCCTTCGAGCGGCTGCACGAAGCCGTCCCAGCGGCGGCAGACATAGAGCGGCATGAGCAGGTGGAAGCTCTCATAAGCGTAACTCGCGAAGGTCAGAGGCGCGAGGCAGGGCTCCTTCACCGCGATCCCGAGCTCTTCGCGCAGCTCGCGTATCAGCGTCTCCTCCGGCCGCTCGCCCGGCTCCACTTTCCCGCCGGGAAACTCCCACAGACCCGCGAGCTGCTTTCCTTCCGGCCGCTGCGCCAGAAGGATGCGGTTGTCCGTGTCGATTAGGGCGACGGCGACGACAAGGGTGAGCTTGAGAGGGGGCACTGATGAATCTGCCTGAGGGCGGGGCGTTGAACGAGCGATTTTTTCTGTCTCTTAGCGCGCTTCCGATCCGGAGCGAACTGAATTCCGCGCCCGCTCCGCTGGCTTCACGTGCGTTTATGCACAAGCCAAATCAGGCCGGGTCGACGGTGTTCTTGCAAGGGAAGGCCTCCGCAATAGATGATGATCCGTAACAGAATTTCATTTCATGTTCAAAGCGGATGAAACGATGAGAAAGCCTGTTTCCCTGGCCGTTTTCGGCCTTACCTGCACGTTCCTCGCGGCCGGCGCACAAGCCCAGGACTGCGCCGTGGCGCCGATGACGTTCAACTCGCATGTCGCGAATCTGGAAGGCGAGATGACCGTCAAGGCCGGCAAGGGATGCGGCTTCGGCCTGAACGGCATTGAGGGAGCGATCAGGGAAGCAGTCATCGTTCAGAAGCCGAAAGCCGGAATGGCCGGTGTGCAAGGGATCATGCCCTATTACGTAGCGAAGCCGGGCTATCAGGGACCGGACGAGTTTTCCTATGCCATCATCGGAACCGACCAATACGGCGGCCCGATGCGCGTCACGACCAAAATGAAGGTCAGGGTCATTCCCTGACTGGGCCGGTCAGCTCCGGTAGTCGCCGTTGATTTCCACATAGGCCTTGGTGAGGTCACAGGTCCAGGCCTTGGCTTCGCCCCGGCCGAGGCCGAGATCGACGCGGATCGTGATCTCGTCGCCCCTCATATAGGCGGTGGTCTTGGCCTCGTCGTATTCCGGGTCGCGGGCGCCTTTGACGGCGACGCGGATGTCGCCGAACCAGATTGCGAGCTTGTCGCGTTCGGCGGGCTCGCCCGCCTTGCCGACGGCCATGACCACGCGGCCCCAATTGGCATCCTCGCCGGCAACGGCCGTCTTCACCAGCGGCGAATTGGCGATGGACATGGCGATGCGCTTGGCGGAGATGGCGCCCGTGGCGCCGGTCACCTTCACGGTGACGAATTTGCGCGCGCCCTCGCCGTCGCGGGCGACCTGCTGGGCGAGATCGCAGAGCAGGCTCTCGAGGGCGCTGCGGAATTCCTTCAAGCGACGGTCGCTCGGGAGCGCGATCGCGGGCGCGCCCTTGGCGGCGGCGGCCCCCGTCGCGAAGAAGAGTAGCGTGTCGGAGGTGGAGGTGTCGCTGTCGACCGTCACGCAGTTGAAGCTCTTGTCGGCACCTTTTTTCAAAAGCGCCTGCAGCACCGGGGCCGCGATCGGGGCATCGGTGAAGATGAAGGAGAGCATGGTCGCCATGTCCGGCGCGATCATGCCCGCACCCTTGGCGATGCCGTTGATCGTCACTTCGACACCGCCGATGGTGGCGGTCCGCGTCGCCACTTTCGGGAAGGTGTCGGTTGTCATGATCGCCTTCGCGGCGTCGAGCCAGGCGGTGGTCTTCGCCTTCTTCTCGCAAGCCGCGAGCACGTTTCCGAACTTCGTCGCGTCGAGAGGTTCACCGATGACGCCGGTGGAGGCGATGAAGACCTGCGAGGCGCGGCAGCCAGCCGCCTCGGCGGCGATGTCCGCGGTCATCTTCACCGCTTCCGAGCCCTTCTTTCCGGTGAAGGCATTGGCATTGCCGGAATTCACCACCAACGCGCGGGCGGTGCCCTTGGCGAGGTTCTTGCGGCACCAGTCGACGGGCGCCGAGGGGCATTTCGAGCGGGTGAACACGCCCGCCACCGCCGTATCCTTGGCCAGGGTCATGTAGAGAACGTCGGTCCGGTTCTTGTATCGGATGCCGGCCTCCGCCGTCGCGATTCTGACCCCGTCGATGGCGGGAAGGGCCGGAAACGATTTGGGCGCGAGCGGAGACACGGTCTTGGACATGGGTGACTCGAAAAAAGGCTGTTGGGATACGACGTTGCGAGCCGCGACCTGTGGTTTTTTAAGGCTTCTTGTCAAGTCAAAGCTTCATCGAAGCTCCATGGCGACAGAGTCGAAAACGCCGGAGGGGCCATTCGGTGCCATTGATCCGAGCCGGATCGGGCGGGATAGCAGGTGATTGCCTTCCCGCTGTCATTCCGGGGCCGCTTAAGCGGGGCCCGGAATCCATAGACACTGACGTCGCAGAAAGGGGCGGGTTGCTGATAGCTCCTCCTTCCGGCGCCGTGTTTATGGATCCCCGTCTGCGTGGGGACGACAGTGGAGATGGTGCGTCAAAACCAAAAGGGCGGCCTTCAGGGCCGCCCTTGAACGTCGTGAAACTAGAAAAACCTTACTGCTGTTTCTGCTCGACGAGGTTGCCCTTGTCGTCCAGGCGCTCGACCTTGGCGTTCTTGCGCAGGCCCATGATCAGGTCCTGCTGCGCCTTGCGGGCGAGGTAGGTCTCGACCTGGTCCTTGGTCTCCTCGAAGGTCGGGGCCGGCTTGTTGCGCTTCTCCTCGACCTTGATCACGTGCCAGCCGAACTGGCTCTTCACCGGGTCCGAGATCTGGCCGGGCTCGAGCTTGAAGGCGGCCTCGGCGAAGGGCTCGACCATGCGGTCCTTGGTGAAGAAGCCGAGATCGCCGCCGTCGGTCTTGGAGCCGGGGTCCTTCGAGACCTCTCCGGCCACCTTGGCGAAGTCCTCGCCGCCCTTCACCCGAACTGCGATCTTCTTGGCGTCGTCCTCGTTCTCGACGAGGATGTGACGGGCGCGCACCTCCTGCTCGGCCGGCACGCTCTTGACGGTCTCTTCATAGAGCTTGCGCGCGGCCTCGGGGGTCACGGCCTTCTTGGCCTCCTGGTCGAGATACGCGTCGAGCAGGGTCTTGTCCCGGTTATAGGCGATCTTGCGGGCGAATTCGGCGCCGCTGCCCACCTTCGCCGTCTCGGCCGCCTTGGCGCCGAGCTTCAGGTCGATCAGGTAGCCGGTCAGCAGCTCCCGCTTCTGCTCGTCGGGCACGTTCGGCATCTGCAGGGCCGGGTCCTCGGCCGCGATGGCGAGATCGCCCTCCGTAATATCGGTGCCGTTGACGCGGGCGACCACCTTGGCAGGGTCGACGGCCGGAACCGCCGCGGGCGAGGTCGCCGGAACCGGAGGGGTCGGGGCGGGCGGCGTCTGGGCGAGGGCCGCTCCGGCCATGAGAGGCAGGGCGACGCCGAGGGTCAGGAGGCTCTTCCGAACGTTATGTGAGCGAGACATGGGGTTTCCTCTGGTGAGCGTAATCGCCCACGGACAGCGACGATGAGATGGCTGAATGTGTTTACGTTTGCAAGTGATGGCATATTTATGTCACAGCATCGCCGCTCGCAGGGTCTTGAACGACCCCTCGGGAGACACTTGAGGCTGCGCCACTCCGGCACAGCCTTTAAGATGCACTCTGGCATAATTAGGTCTATAAGGCGGCGCAAACGCCCCCTTGTCTCTTCATGGAATTTTCGAAGGCTCCCGATGTTCGGTTCTCTCGCGAAGAAAATCTTCGGCTCGGTCAATGATCGCCGGCTGAAGTCCTATCGGCCGAAGGTAGCGGCCATCAACGCGATGGAGGCCGAGCTGGAGGCCCTGTCCGACGAGCAGCTCCGCGCCCGCACGGAGGACTTCAAGGCCCAGCTCGCCGCCGGCAAGACCCTCGACGACATCCTGGTGCCGGCCTTCGCCACCGTCCGCGAGGCGGCCAAGCGGACGCTCGGCCAGCGCCATTTCGACGTGCAGCTCATCGGCGGCATGGTCCTCCACGAGGGATCCATCGCCGAGATGCGCACCGGTGAAGGCAAGACCCTGGTGGCGACCCTGCCCGTCTATCTCAACGCGCTCGCCGGCAAGGGCGTCCACGTGGTGACGGTGAACGATTATCTCGCCCGCCGAGACGCCGAATGGATGGGCCAGATCTATCGCTTCCTGGGCCTGACCGTCGGCATCATCGTCCACGGGCTCGACGACGAGGAGCGTGCCGCCGCCTATAAGGCCGACATCACCTACGGCACCAACAACGAATACGGCTTCGACTATCTTCGCGACAACATGAAGTACGAGATGGCGCAGATGGTCCAGCGGGGCCACAACTTCGCCATCGTGGACGAGGTCGACTCGATCCTGGTCGACGAGGCCCGCACGCCGCTCATCATCTCCGGTCCCCTCGACGACCGCTCGGACCTCTACAACGCCATCGACAAGGTCCTCCCGCGCCTCGACAAGAGCGATTACGAGCTCGACGAGAAGCAGCGCTCCGTGGCGCTTACCGAGGACGGCACCGAAAAGATCGAGCAGCTCCTGCGCACCGAGGGCCTCCTGAAGGAAGGCGACCTCTACGACGCCCAGAACGCGACCCTCGTTCACCACATGAACCAGGCGCTGCGCGCCCACACCCTGTTCCAGCGTGACAAGGACTACATCGTCCGCAACGGCGAGGTGGTGATCATCGACGAGTTCACCGGCCGCATGATGCAGGGCCGCCGCTATTCGGAAGGCCTGCACCAGGCGCTCGAGGCCAAGGAACACGTCCAGGTCCAGCCCGAGAACCAGACGCTCGCCTCCATCACCTTCCAGAATTACTTCCGCCTCTACGGCAAGCTCAGCGGAATGACCGGCACGGCGGCGACCGAAGCCGACGAGTTCCTGGAGATCTACAACCTCGAAGTGGTCGAGATCCCGACCAACCGCCCCGTCTCACGCCTCGACGAGGATGACGAGGTCTACCGGACCATGGATGAGCGCTATCAGGCGGTCATCCGGGACATCGAGGCGGCCTCCGCCAAGGGTCAGCCGATCCTGGTCGGCACCACCTCCATCGAGAAGTCGGAGCACTTGGCCGATATGCTGGTCAAGGAGGGCTATACCCTCATCGACTTCGAGAACCCGCAGGCTCTCGAGCCGCTCTACCGCGATGCCCGCGCCGGCCGCGGCACCAAGCACTTTGCGGTGCTGAACGCCCGCTTCCACGAGCAGGAGGCCTTCATCGTCGCCCAGGCCGGCGTGCCGGGCGCGATCACGATCGCCACCAACATGGCCGGCCGCGGCACCGACATCCAGCTCGGCGGTAACGCCAAGATGCGCATCGAGCGCGAGCTCACCGATGTCGAGGGCGAGGAGCGTGCGGCCAAGGAGAAGGCGATCCTCGACGAGGTCGCTTCCTTCAAGGAGAAGGCGCTCGCCGCCGGCGGTCTCTACGTGCTCGGAACCGAGCGCCATGAATCCCGCCGTATCGACAACCAGCTGCGCGGCCGCTCGGGCCGCCAGGGCGATCCGGGCCGCTCCAAGTTCTACCTGTCGCTCCAGGACGACCTGATGCGCATCTTCGGCTCCGACCGCATGGACGGCATGCTGCAGAAGCTCGGTCTGAAGGAAGGCGAGGCCATCATCCATCCGTGGATCAACAAGGCCATCGAGCGGGCGCAGGCGAAGGTCGAGGCGCGCAACTTCGACATCCGCAAGAACATCCTGAAATACGACAACGTCATGAACGACCAGCGCAAGGTCGTCTTCGAGCAGCGTAAGGAGTTCATGGCGGAGGAGAGCGTACGCGACACCATCGACGACATGCGCCACGGCGTGATCGACGACATCGTCTCCCGCGCCATCCCCGAGAACGCCTATGCCGAGCAATGGGATGTGGCGGGCCTGAAGGAGAACGTCGTCAACTTCCTCAATCTCGATCTGCCGATCGAGGAATGGGCGAAGGAAGAGGGCATCGCCGACGACGAGATCCGCGAGCGCATCACCAAGGCGGCCGACGAGGGATATGCCCAGCGCGTCGAGGCGAACTCGGCCGAGGTCATGAACTACGTCGAGAAGCAGGTTCTGCTGCAGAGTCTGGATCACCTCTGGCGCGAGCACCTCGTGACCCTCGACCATTTGCGTCAGGTCATCGGCTGGCGCGGCCTGGCGCAGCGCGATCCGCTCAATGAATACAAGTCCGAGGCCTTCGAGCTCTTCAACACGATGATCGGCCATCTGCGCGAGCAGGTGACGGGCCAGCTCATGCGGATCCAGGTCGTGTTCCAGCAGCCCGAACCGCAGCAGCTGCCGCCCATGTTCGCCCAGCATCTCGATCCCGCCACCGGCGAGAACGAGTTCGATCTGGCCCGGGGCAATGCCTTCGGCGCAGCTCCGGCGCTCGGCTTCGCTGCGACCGCCGCGACGGAACAGGGCTCGTCCCGCGACCCGAACGATCCCTCCACTTGGGGCCGCGTCAGCCGCAACGAGCTCTGCCCCTGCGGCTCCGGCAAGAAGTTCAAGCATTGCCACGGCCAGTACGTCGCCTGACGGCGGCCAAGCAGAACCGTTGAAGAAAAAGCCCGGTCCTAGGCCGGGCTTTTTGCTGTGGCGAACAGGTCAAGCGGAAAACCGGGCCGCTACAATTCCTGGCCTGCGCTGCGCCTCGGGAGATGAGGATCGGATCCGGGGTCGTCCCAGAGGCTCTCGCTGGTATCGCAATCCGCCGCCGGCCGCATGCCTGCGGGTTGCCGTTGCGCATACGGAACTTTCGTGTCCGCGATTTCGCGGACGATCTTGAGGCGGGTCTCGGTGAGGAACTGCCGGCGCTCGCGCACCGGGATCATGAAGGCGTTCGAGCCTCCGATCACACAATCACGGTAATAGGCATCGAGCGCGAGGTTCTCGCCCTGGTCGGGCTGCCGGATCATGATCGGAAGGCCGTTGATGGTGACGCCGCGTGAGACCGCCCTGTCGCGGGCCTCGGTGACCAGGGCGCCCTGGTTGTTCGCGCCGTCTCCCGAAATGTCGATCACGCGCCGCGAGGCGAGAAGGTTGTCGGCGGCAAGCAGGTCCAGGCTGAAATCGATGGCCTCAGCGATGGACGTGCCGGATTTGCGATAGATCGGTGCCTGAGAGAGACGGTCGGCGAAGGTAATGATGTCCTTCGGGCTCTCCAGAACGGTCCAGGGCACGACCACGTTCTGGAAGCGCGGATGGGCGCCGGCCCATTCCACGTAGGTGACGGCGATGCGGCCCGTCATGCCCTCGCGAATGGCGCCATAGACCATCGGCGAGCGGAAGGCTTCCACATAGCCCTGCCGCTGGAGGTCCTGCTCGTCAGGATCCATGGAGGTGGAGACGTCGACCGCGATGACGAGCGCGAGATCGACGTCGACGGGCGCGCGATACCAGGCGGAGACGAACGGCAGCAGCCCGACTCCGGCAAGGCAAAGCAGCCAAGAAGCCTTGGGATACCGCATTGCGATCCCCCTCCATCGATGGGCCTGTCCCCCCCGCCCTGGATGGTCTCAGCTTTCCTTCCTGCGATAGGCGTCGTGGCAACTGCCGCAAGCGGACCCGACCCGCTGGATCGCGGCCTGAAGGCTCGCCTGATCCGTAATTCCGGCCTGCACCGCCTTCGCATCCTGTTCGAGTTTCGCCGCATGCGCGTCGAAATCGGCCTTGCGTTCCCAGATGGCCGGAAGAGCGGCGGTCTTGCCCTGGGTCGAGCCGGCGGGGAACAAGGTGGGAATTTGCCGGCCGTTCTGCTCGAGCCGCTGGAAGGCGGCCTGGGCGGTTGCGGCATTGAACGGAACCTGCCCACGAGACATGCCGGTCAGGGTTCTCATCTGCTCCTGATTGTTCTTCATCAGATTCTGGCGCTGGCCGATCGGATCGCCCGACTGGGCTAGAACGCCGACACCACCGGCGATCAGGATGCCCAGTGCAGCAACGACGGTCTTTTTCATGATGACCATCCTCCCTTCCCCCCGTTCGCGCAGAATGGTCCCTTCCTTCGCGCAGAACCATGGAAAATGAGGGTTAGAAGCGCTTATTCGGCACCTTCCGGCCACGCTTTCGTCGCGCAGCCGCTCCGCTTACGGCGTTGCCTTCGCCAGAGCGGTCGCTTCGCGCCTGATGAGCGAATCCCGGTGAGCGAGATCGGGGAACCAGGAGCGCCAGCATATGGCCAGCATGAAGGTGCCGACGCCGCCGATCACGACGGCGGCGGAAGGGCCCACCAGCCATGCGAGCGTTCCCGATTCGAATTCGCCGAGTTCGTTCGAGGCGCCGATGAACACCGTGTTCACGGCAGCCACACGCCCGCGCAGTTCATCCGGCGTCTCCGCCTGGACGAGGGTCTGGCGCACCACCACGCTCACCATGTCCGCGGCGCCGAGGATCGCGAGCAGCACCAGTGTCAGCGTGAAATTGGTCGACAATCCGAAGCCGATCGTCGCGAGGCCGAAGATTGCGACAGCCTGCAGCATGCGCAGGCCCGCGCGCCGGGAGAGCAGGGATGAATGGGCGAGCACGATCGCCATGGTCAGGGCGCCCACCGCCGGCATCGACCGCAGGAGGCCTAGACCCCATGGCCCGACATGGAAGACGTCGCGGGCGAAGATCGGCATGAGGGCGGTCGCGCCGCCGAGGAGGACAGCGAAGAGATCGAGCGAGATCGCGCCGAGCAGGATCGGCTTCGTCCGCAGGAAGACGAGGCCGGCGACGAGGCGGGACCAGGTGACGGGTTCCCGCTTCGCGGCCGCAGGGCGCAGGCGCAAAGCCGCGATGACCAGAGCCGACAGGCCGAAGCAGATGGCCGAGCCGATGAAAGGCGCGGTCGGATCGACCGCATAGAGAATGCCGCCGACCGCCGGGCCGCTGATGGTTGCCATCTGCATGACCGAGGAATTCCAGGCGATGGCGTTCGCGAGATCCCCCTCGGGCACCAGGGCGGGGACGGTCGCCTGTGCCGCGGGATTGCCGAAGGCGCGGGCGGCGCCGAATGTCGCCACGAGGACGTAGATCGGCCAGAGCTTCGGCACGCCTGCGGAGACCTGCGCGAGAAGGCCGAGCGAGGTCAGCATCATGGCGGCGAAGACGATCATCAGGACCCAGCGCCGGCTGTATCGATCCGCCACGAGGCCGGTCACGAGCACGAGGGCGATGCTTGGCAGGAAGGAGGCCAACCCGACGAGACCGAGGTTCAAGGCGCTTCCGCTGGTGTCATAGACGAGCCAGGCGACGGCAACCGTCTGGATCTGCGTTGCGAGCGCCATCGCGAAGCGGGCGGCGCAGAACAGCCGGAAATCGCGATGGCGGAAGGCCGCCCAGCCCCTGGAACTCATCTCTGTCGACCCTGACCTCACGCGGATTGCACTGGTCGGTCTGCCTTACAACATCCGGCTAAACAATGGGTACTGCATCGATGGAACAAGAGACCTGCAAATTTGGTGCCGGTCGGTTCGCCGAGCGCCGCCTTCACTCGACCGCGTAGAGTACGGCGAGGCCGCCCGCGAAGAGGATCATCACGGCAAGCGAGTCCCAGCCCATCTTCATCACGGTTGGGTTTCGCCGTTCGAGAAGCCCGATCAGGAACACGCCGATCAGCACGGCGCCGAGCAGGGCGGAGACGCTTTCGAAGCGGGACAGTTCATTGATGACCGGTCCGCCGGAAAAGACGCCGTCGGCGAGCAGGATCAGCGAGAGGTTGACGAAATTCGTGCCGAGCACCTGGCCGAAGGCCATCTCGTAGCGCTTGAGCCTGAGAGCGGCGATGATCGAGCTCAGCTCCGGCATGGAGGTCGAGAGGCCGATGAGGGCAAAGCCCACCATGCCCTGGCCGATCCCGGTCTGCTCGGCGAGGGCATCGCCCGTCTGGGCCAGCGCGTAGCCTGCAATGAAGATGATGGCGCCGGTGATCGCGCTCGTGATCACCAGAGACCGCATCGACGCGGTGACCTTTTCCTCTTCGGCCTCGTCCTCAGTCTCCGCCTCGGCATCCTTGACGACCCATGGAGCGCGGTCGTTGTAGCCCACGGACAGGCCGAAGGCGCCGATGCTGAGGCCGAAGATGGCGATGGACCAGATGCCGACGCCCATGACGAGCGTATCCGTGACGGTGATGGCCGCGGCGACGGTGATGAGCACCAGCATGCATAGGGTCGCCATCATCAGGGTCGACGGACGGGCGACGGCGGAGGTCACGGCATCGCGGCCGATGAAGGCATCGGCGACGGCAAGCAGCAGGATGTTGATGGAGGCGCTGCCGAGCAGGTTGTTGACGGCCAGTGCCGGATTGCCGGTCCAGGACGAGGTGATCGCGTTGGCGATCTCGGGCAGGGAGGTGATGCCGCCGAGAAGCAGCATGCCCACGAAGGCCTGTCCCCAGCCGGTCTTGCGCGTGATCGCATCGAGGGCATGGGTCAGGCGTGTGCCGGCGATCCACACGAGCACCGCCGCGGCGAGAAAGATCCCGGCATTGATCCAGACGGGATAATCTTGCGCATTGGACAGGGGCACGGGGAGGAAACTCTGCTGACGCTACGGACAAGGGCACGAACAGGGCTAATCGCCGGTCAGGCCGGAGGTTCCGGCAATTTTTTCGAAAGGCGAACGGGGAAACATTCCTGTCGCTTGAGCGGAAGTCGCGCCGACCCCCGACAATTTGCCCGATCCGAGACCCTCGTCCTCAAGGAAATCCCATGCCATAAGGCCGCGCAAAATCCCTTCAGACCTTGAACTCCCATGATTCGCATCGAGAACGTCAGCAAGCAGAACAGCCACCGGATCCTCTTCATCGAAGCCTCCGGCACCCTTCAGAAGGGGGAGAAGATCGGCCTGGTGGGACCGAACGGCGCTGGAAAGACCACGCTGTTCCGCATGATCACCAAGGACGAGGTCCCGGACGAGGGCCAGGTTTCCGTCGATCGCGGCGTCACCATCGGCTATTTCAGCCAGGATGTCGGCGAGATGGCAGGCCGCAGCGCCGTCGCCGAGGTGATGGAAGGCGCCGGCCCCGTGAGCGCGGTGGCGGCCGAGCTGCGCGAGCTCGAAGCGGCGATGGTGGATCCGGACAAGGCGGACGATCTCGAGGCGATCATCGAGCGCTACGGCGAGGTCCAGGCGCGCTACGAGGAACTCGACGGCTATTCCCTCGATGGCCGGGCGCGCGAGGTTCTCGCGGGCCTCGGCTTCAGCCAGGAAATGATGGACGGCGACGTGGGCGGCCTGTCCGGCGGATGGAAGATGCGCGTGGCCTTGGGCCGGATCCTGCTCATGCGCCCGGATGCGATGCTGCTCGACGAGCCGAGCAACCATCTCGATCTCGAAAGCCTGATCTGGCTGGAGGAGTTCCTGAAGGGCTATGACGGCGCGCTGCTCATGACCTCGCACGACCGCGCCTTCATGAACCGTATCGTCAACAAGATCATGGAGATCGACGGCGGGTCGCTCACCACGTATTCCGGCGATTACGAATTCTACGAGCAGCAGCGCGCGTTGAGCGAGCAGCAGCAGCAGGCGCAATACGAGCGCCAGCAGGCGATGCTCGCCAAGGAGATCAAGTTCATCGAACGCTTCAAGGCCCGCGCCTCGCATGCAGCCCAGGTGCAGAGCCGCGTCAAGAAGCTGGAGAAGATCGACCGCGTCGAGCCGCCGAAGCGGCGCCAGAGTGTGGCCTTCGACTTCCTGCCCGCGCCGCGCTCGGGCGACGATGTGATCAGCCTGAAGAACGTGCACAAGCGCTACGGCAGCCGCAGCATCTATGAGGGGCTCGACTTCTCCGTACGCCGCAAGGAGCGCTGGTGCGTGATGGGCGTCAACGGCGCCGGCAAATCGACGCTCCTGAAGCTGGTCGCAGGCTCTACCGCGCCTGACGAGGGAGCGGTTGCGATCGGGGCGAGCGTGAAGATGGGCTATTTCGCCCAGCATGCCATGGAAGTGCTGGAAGGCGACCGCACGGTGTTCGAGTTCCTGGAGGATTCCTTCCCTCAGGCGGGACAAGGTTCGCTGCTCACGCTCGCCGGCTGTTTCGGATTTTCGGGCGATGATGCCGAGAAGAAATGCCGTGTGCTCTCGGGCGGCGAGAAGGCGCGTCTCGTGATGGCGAAGATGCTCTACGACCCGCCGAACCTGCTGGTGCTCGACGAGCCGACGAACCATCTCGACATGGCGACGAAGGAGATGCTGATCGACGCGCTGTCGAAATACGAGGGCACCATGCTCTTCGTCTCGCACGACCGCCATTTCCTGGCGGCGCTCTCGAACCGCGTCCTCGAGCTCACGCCGGACGGTATCCATCAATATGGCGGCGGCTACACCGAATACGTGGCGCGCACCGGCCAGGAAGCGCCGGGGCTGCGGCACTAGATTTAAGCGCTTCAGGATTATTCTCCGAGAAAAGCCCGGCCGCCGTGCCGGGCTTTTGCTGTGCGACGCTTGGACGAAGCAAGCATCGGGCAAGCATCAGACACTAGAGTGCGCTCACAAGCTTTCTCCAAAGGAGAGATCCCGCATTTTCGGGCCTCTCCCGTTCACTCCACAGGCTGAAATATTATGGCATTGAATACGTCGCTTCCCGTTCTTATCGTTGACGATTACCAGACCATGCTGCGGATTATCCGCAACCTCCTCAAGCAGATCGGGTTCACCGATGTGGATGAGGCCAAGGACGGCACGGAGGCGCTCGGCAAGCTGAAGGACAAGCAGTACGGGCTCGTGATTTCCGACTGGAACATGGCGCCGATGACCGGTTTCGAGCTGCTGCAGAAGGTGCGTGCCGATGCGGAGCTGAACGCGCTGCCCTTCATCATGATCACCGCGGAAGCCAAGACCGAGAACGTGGTCGCCGCCAAGCAGGCCGGCGTGAACAACTACATCGTCAAGCCGTTCAACGCGGAAACCCTGCGCTCGAAGATCGCCGCCGTTCTGGGTGAGTAGTCGCGATGCGTCTCCCACCCCCTGTGTCTTTCGATCCATTGAGCCTCGATCTTCTCGCTCAGTCGCGCGAGAGCATCGCGGCCCGGCGCCATGCCGAGGTCATGCGCGGCATGGCCGCGATCCATGCGGCTCTCGAGCCGAATAGCGGGGCGTCGAAAGCTCTTCTCGACCAGATCCGGACCGACCTGCGCGAGGCGCTTCGGCTCAAGGAAGAACTCGACGCCATCACCGAGTCGATCCAGCGCACGAAGCGCGAAATCGCGACCCTGCATTCCCGTACGCCGGGCGGCCAGGTCACCAGCGTCACCGACGAACTCGGGGCCGTGGTCTGCGGCACGGAGGCTGCCACCAACAGCATCCTCGCGGCGGCGGAGGAGATCGACGACATCACCGGAAAGCTCACTCCGCGGCTGTCGGGCGACGATGCCGAGATGGCCCGGCGGATTTCCGACAGGGTCATCACGATCTTCGAGGCCTGCAATTTCCAGGACATTACCGGCCAGCGCATCGGCAAGGTCGTGAACGCGATGAAGTTCATCGAGGAGCGCGTGACCCAGATGGCGCAGATCTGGGGCGGACTCGAAAGCTTCAACGATGTGGAGGCCTTCAAGGTGCCCGAACGCGAAGGGGACGAGGCTCTCCTGAACGGGCCGGCGCTCGACGACGATCCGACGCGCACCTCCCAGGACGCGATCGACGCCCTGTTCGGGTGATCGGTCCTGCATTGCGAACGAATGAAAGCCCGGCCTTGGTGCCGGGCTTTTTGCTTTCCCTCATTGCCGAAGGAGTGTCAGGTCGGTGGTGGCCCGGACAGGCCCGTTGGCGCCGATGCGGTCCGTGACGACGATCCGGAAGCGGTCCTGATCGAGGCTGGCGACGCGCATCCGGGCCGTCGTGTCGCCATAGAGGGGCCTCGGCCATTCGATCGTCAGATCGAAATCCGTGCCGCGCTGCCGGCCGGTGAGCTTCGCCGTCCCCACCCGCGAGCCCGTATAGGTGCCGGTCACCTGTCCCGAACCGGGATCCCAGGACAGGCGGGCGCTGACCGTGCGTGTGAGGATGAGGTAAGCCCGGCATGTGCCCTGGAGCGACAGGCCCGTGGCGCCCTGCTGCAGGATCGTGAACTGGCAGCCGACCTGATGGGAGTTGGCCTCCGGCCCTTCCAGGATGGTTCCCGACCCCGAGAAGGAGCCGACATAGAGGTCGACGACAGCCGGTGCGGCGCCGACGCCGCCGGCTGCGATACAGGCCAGGACGATAACGCCACAGGACAACCGGTGCGAAAGGCCATGCATGGTGCCTCCCTCGGGGATCGGGCGGATGATGGCCCTGGACCGACGCTCAGCTCATTACATGGCGCATTTACGGGCGCCGGAAACCGCTCCGCTAAACCCAAAGAAAAAGCCCGCCGCACCGGCGGGCTTTTTCTTTCGAGAGGGGTAGGTGCTCAGTTGGCTGTCGCCACCCTGACGCCCGTCGGCGCGTCCGCGCGCTTTTGCGGTATCGCCTTGCCGGCGGGAGCCGTCTTGATGGGAGTGGCGGGAGCCACCTGGACCGTTTCGGCCACCGGCTCGGCGCTCGAGGAGCTGAACAGGTCGGTCACGCTGCTGAACATCTTCTTGTAGAAGGGTGTCTCGGATGTGGAGGAGGCTGCGGCGGCAGCCGCCACGGGAGCGGTCTTCTGCGCCACGGCCACCCGGGTCTCCGGCTGACGCGGCTCAGCAGCGGGCTGCGAGACCGGGACTTCCCGCATGGACGCGAAGGCGAGCGCCGTCGGCGGGGCTTCCTGCTTCTCCTGGCCGCTGTCGTTGAGCGCGACCACCCGCGGTCCCGAGGAAATGCCCTCGGTGCGGCTTACGAAGCCGAGCTTGGTGTCGGAGACGCCCGAGACATTGGCGAGCGCCTCGCGGAAGGATTCGTGGGTGTCGCCGTCATGGTAGACGAGCTTGACCGGCTTCTCGCCCTTGGAGACCAGATCGGCGACGTCCTTCTCGTCTTGTGCGCTCTTCTGCGCCACGACGGAAGCGACGCTCTCGTCCGCGTTGAAGACGTAGCGGTGGTTGGTGACGGCCACCCGCAGCTCTTCCTTCGTGACGTCGAAGGTGTCGGAACCTTCCTTCAGGTTCTTCCAGAAGCCGATATTCGGGTCGAGGCGGTGCTTGGCCAAGTTCTCGGCCGTCATCCGGAACGGATAGGACTGGAACTGGAAGCCGCGCTGGCCGGCGCTCAGCGCCTCGCGGGCGATGGCGTAGATTTCCGAGATGTTCTGGTCGGTCATGGCGAAACAGCCGCGCGACGAGCACGCGCCGTGAACCATGATGTCGCCGCCGTTACGGCCGAAGGAGCGGTCGTAGGCGTTCGGATAGCCCGTGTCGAAGGACAGGTAATAGGCCGAATTCGGGTTCATCTGGGCCGGGCTGACCGAATAGAAGCCCTCCGGCACCTGACGGTCGCCTTCGCGGGTCTTGGGGCCGAGCTGGCCCGACCAGCGGCAGACCGGATAGGTCTTGAGGAGCGCGTATTTCCCGTTGGAGCCGCGCTTCCAGATCTCCAGCTCCGATTCCTTCTTGTAGGCCCGGACCAGGATGGGATCGTTCTTGGACATGCCCTTGGTCGACATCAGCGCCATGGTGGCAGGCGGAATCGGCGCAAGATGCCTTGTCGAGCCACGGGTGAGGTTGTCGTCCTGACAGGCTGCGAGTGCGAGCGCCAGGCTCGCGGCCAATGCGAAACGCTTCATCATGGGGGACCCCGCAATTTTTGATCTGCCCGGCTTTCTGCCGGTCAGTTCCCCTTTAACCCTTAAATCGTTAGCCTTAACTGCCTGTTACTGCAAGCGTGGCTGTGATGGAGTTATGCTTAAAGGAAGGTAAAAAGTCCGCCTGCGAAGCGTTCGTGCGCCTTTCATCGGAGGAAGCACATCTCTTCCGAGGTAAAGCACGGATTGCGCAGCAACGGAACCCGCCGACGAGGCCGGGCAGGTCCCGAAATCCACAGGGCCTGAGTCTTATAGCTTGCGTCCGATATTGAGGAACTTGTCGGCGCGGTGATCGCGGATTTCCGCCGGTCCCATGTTGCCGAGGTCGTGCAGGGCCTCCTCGATGGCATTGCCGGTGGCCTCGATGGCCGTCTGCGGCTCCCGATGGGCGCCGCCTACGGGCTCGGTGACGATGCCGTCGATGATGCCGAGCCGCAGCAGGTCCTGCGCCGTGATCTTCATGTTGGTGGCGGCGTCCTGGGCGCGAGCCGCATCGCGCCAGAGGATCGAGGCGGCGCCTTCCGGCGAGATCACGCTGTAGATCGCGTGTTCCAGCATCAGCACCTTGTTGGCGGTGGCGATCGCGATGGCGCCGCCCGAGCCGCCTTCGCCGATTACGACGGAGACGTTGGGAACGCCGAGGCTCAGCTGCGCCTCCGTCGAGCGGGCGATGGCTTCGGCCTGTCCGCGCTCCTCCGCCTCGATGCCCGGATAGGCGCCGGCGGTATCGACGAAGGAGATCACCGGCAGTCCGAAGCGGTCCGCCATCTCCATCAGGCGCACGGCCTTGCGGTAGCCCTCGGGGCGGGCCATGCCGAAATTGTGCCGGATGCGGGTCTCGGTGTTGAAGCCCTTCTCCTGGCCCATCACGCAGACCGGCTGGCCGCGGAAGCGGCCGAAGCCGCCGACGATCGCCTCGTCCTCTGAGAATTTGCGGTCGCCGGCGAGCGGCGTGAACTCGGTGATGAGGCCGGAGCAGTAATCGACGAAATGCGGCCGCTGGGGATGGCGCGCGACAAGGGTCTTCTGCCAGGGCGTGAGCTTGGCGTAGAGTTCCTTGAGGGCGTCGGCGGCCTTGACCTCCAGGCGCGAGATGTCGTCGGCGATGGAGACGGCGTCCCGGTTCTCGCCGAGGGCGCGAAGCTCCTCGACCTTGGCTTCAAGCTCGGCGACGGGCTTTTCGAAATCGAGATAACTGCGCATCGGACTCTATGCAAAAGAAGACCGGCAGGTCCTAAGGCCCTGCCGAAGCGGGGCGGACACTGGCGTTTCAGGGGGGTGAAGTCAAGTTGAGCCCACCTTACTCCCGCAAAACGCGGCCAAATCATGGAAGTTCGCTCATCCGCGAGGCGGGGGCGGCCGGTGCCGGAGCGAAAACGGGGGAGAAGCGGCGGGAGCGGCGCACCGCGCGCACGGCGCCGGGCCGGTAGAGCTGCTTCGTCGCCTCGACGATGTGGAGCCCTGCAAAGGGCAGGGAGAAGCCGGCGCCGATCTGCTCCCAGACCTGCGCGCTCTGGAGCAGAAGGCGGTTGCGCAAGGGCGGGACGTAGAGCGTCTCGGCCCAACCTTCCGGCGAGAACCAGGTCTGGCGCATGAGGCTTTTCAGCTGCGAGCGGCTGTAGGGCTGGCCGTATCCGAAGGGGGTGGTGTCCATGCGTGCCCAAAGGCCACGGCGGTTGGGGGCGACGAGGATGATCCGGCCGCCGGGGGTGAGAATGCGCCAGATCTCGTGCAGGAGTTCGCTTGGGCTCTCTACGGTCTCGAGGGCATGGACCAGGAGAACCCGGTCGATGGAGGCATCGGGAAGGGGCATCATGAGGGGATCGACCAGCGCCGAGGCCGAAGCGCCGGTCCGAGGCCAGTTCACCACGCCCTGGTTCGCCGGCATGAAGGCGAGCGTGCGCTCGCTTTCGCCCTTCACGGCGGCAAGATAGGGCGGCGCATAGCCGAGGCCGAGCACGCGCAGGCCCGTGAGCGGGCCCCAGAACCGGTCGATGGCCCGCCCGACGAAGCGGCGCGTCACTGCTCCGAGGGGACTGGCGTAGAAGCCGCGCAGATCGGTGATGTCGATGCTCATGGCCACAAAGCGAATGCCTCTCGATCCGGCCCGGCAGGCGCAAAGCTGAGATCGGGGTCTGGTTTCGGGAGACGACTGTTCCATGATAGCTCAAAGCACATCAAGCCAGGGTTCCCCGATGTCCGCCCAGATCCACGCCTTTCTCTGCCTTCAGGACAATATCGGTGTTCTGATCCACGATCCCAACACCGGCGCCTGCGCCGCCATCGATGCGCCAGAAGAGGGGCCGATCCTCGCGGCTCTCGCGGAGACAGGCTGGCAGCTCACCGACATCCTCGTCACCCACCGTCATTCCGATCACGTGCAGGCCGTCGAGCCCCTGAAGCGCCGCACGGGTTGCCGTGTGATCGCGCCGCTGAAGGCGCGCGAGTCCGTGCCATCGGCCGACGCCTATGTGCGCGAGGGCGACACGGCGGTCGTGGGAAGCCTGCAGGCGCATGTGTGGGAGACTCCGGGCCATTGCGTCGATCACGTCTCCTACTGGTTCGCGGCTGATCGCGCCCTGTTCGCCGGCGATACGCTCTTCACCCTCGGCTGCGGGCGGATGTTCGAAGGAACCTACGCCGAGTTCTGGGCCTCGCTCCAGCGCCTCGCGGCGTTGCCGGAGGAGGCGCGCGTTTTCTGCGGACACGACTACACGCTCTCGAATGCACGCTTCGCGCTTGCGGCCGATCCGGACAACGAGGCGCTGAAGGCACGGACAGCGGAAGCGGAAAAAGCCAAGTCCGAAGGACGTTTCCTCGTGCCCTCGACCATCGGGCATGAGAAGGCGACCAATCCCTTCCTGCGAGCGGGCGAGCCGGCGCTTGCAAAAGCCGTTCAAAAAGAGGGTGCGACGCCGGTAGAGGTGTTTCAGGCCTTGCGCGAATGGAAGAACAGGTTCTGATGAGAGGCATGACCTTCCGGGAGCGGACAGCCTTATGAAAGACCACAGCCTCATCATCGGACTCGAGAGCCGCCTTTTGAATGCGTGGCCTTCGTTCGATTATCAGCTCTATGACGGCTGGGTTCTGCGTCTCGCGAACGGCTATTCAAAGCGTGCCAATTCGGCGACGCCGTTCCGGCCCGATGTCGGTCTCGACGACGAACTGATCGACTACATGGTTGCCCGTTTCGTCGAGGCGAATGTGCGCCCGACCTTCCGCCTCAACGGCGTGGAGGATCCGAACGCCGAGGAACTCCTCAAGCAGCGTGGGTTCAAGGAAATCGAGCCGACGCATGTCCTCACCGCGCCCATCGGGATCGACCATGCCGAGATCGATCCCGAGGTCGATCTGGAGCCGCAGGTGTCGAAGCGCTGGGTGCGCGAGGCGGCGAAATCCTATGGCGGCGACAAGGCCGACGACGAAACCTTGATGCGCATCGTCGCCCGCATCCGTCAGAAGACCGCTTTCGCGACGCTCAGCCTGGACGATCGCCCGGTCGCCTGGGGCCTCGGCGTCGTCGAGCGCGGTTATGTCGGCCTCTACGACATCGTCGTCTCGCCGGATCTGCGCGGCATCGGTCTCGGCCGTCGTGTGGTGTCGAGCCTCATGGCCTGGGGCTACGGTCAGGGGGCGCATACCGCCTATCTGCAGGTGCGCGAGGAGAACGAGATCGCCCGTTCGCTCTACGAGGCCTTCGGCTTCCGGATCGCCTACCGCTACACCCACCGCGTCATGCCGGGGCGGTCTTCTTCGGAGTAAGCGTCGCCACGAGCGCGCCGGCCACGATCAGGCCGCAGGCGAGCGCAAGCGTCAGGGTCGGCTCCGCATAGCCGGCGACCACGAGAAGCAGGGTCGACAGCACCGGCGTCGCATAGGAGGCGACGCCGAGAAAGCGGATGTCGCCCCGCTTCATGCCGATGTCCCAGACATAGAAGGCGGCACCCACGGGGCCGAGGCCGAGCCCGAGAACGGCGAGCCATTGCGTCGTCGTCTCGGGCCACACGGTGGTCTCGAAGGCGAGATGGCAGACGAGGCTCAGGAGCGCAGTCGCGAGGCAGAAGCCGGCCACCGCGTCGGTCGGCACCTGGCCGAAGCGGCGGGAGAGCACCGAATAGCCGGCCCAGACGAAGGCCGCGACGAAAGCGCAGAGATAGCCCGGCATGTACTCCGCCCGCGCATCGAAGGCGCCGCGCCCGGCGATCAGTACGATCACGCCGGCAAAGCCGAGAAGCGCGCCGACGATATGTGCGCGCCGCAGATGCTCGCCCGGGAGGAGGGATGAGAACAATACGATCAGGAGCGGCCAGAGATAATTGATCAGGCCCGATTCCGCCGGCGGCGCCCAGCGCAAAGCGGCGAAATAGAGGGCGTGATAGCCGAACAGCCCGCCGATCCCGAGCGCCCAGACGATCGGCTTTTGGCGCAGCGCCTTGAGCCCCTGCGGCCGCGTGATCCAGCTTATGACGCCGACGAGCCCGCCGACGAGGAAGGTCATCGCTGCGAGCTGAAACGGCGGGATCGTGCCGGTCGCCGCCGTGAACAGCGCGAGCATGGACCAGAGCAGGATGGCGATGAGGCCGATGGAAGTGGCGGTGCGAGTCGGCATGATGGCCGCCACCTACCACGACTTCTCCGAAGATGCGAAGCGGGGAGCACAGGGAATCTGAGCGCGCTTGCGAAACACACTGACCTCATCGGCCATCGTCGGGAAGTTCGTCCTCCACGTCATCACCGGCCTCGTGCCGGTGATCCCGATCCGAGAGGCGCCGCGCCTCACACAATCGGGATGGCCGGGACAGGCCCGGCCATGACGGAAAAATGTCATTTCAGCCGGACACCCGGGGCGGGGGCGTGAGGGACATTAATACGTCGTGCGTCCGCCGCTGAGGTCGAAGGTGGCGGCGGTGGTGAAGGAGTTTTCCTCCGACAGCATCCAGACGACCATGGCGGCGATCTCGTTCAGCTCCGCGAAGCGGTCGCGCGGAATGCGTACGCGCATGTACTCGATGAATTCGGGCGTGAGCGTATCCAAAATCTTCGTCTTGGCGGTGGTGGGCGTGACGCAGTTGACCGCGATGCCGGTCTTCGCCAGTTCCTTGCCCAGCGATTTGGTGAGGCCGATGATGCCGGCTTTCGCGGCGCTATAGGCGGCGAGGTTCGGATTGCCCTCCTTGCCGGCGACCGACGAGATGTTGACGATGCGGCCGTAATCGTTCTGCTGCATGATCGGCACGATGGCGCGGCAGCAATTGAAGGTCCCGGTCAGGTTGACCTCGACGACGCTGCGCCATTCATCGACGGAATAATCGGCGAGCGGCTTGACCGGGCCGGTGATGCCGGCGCCGTTCACGAGCCCGTCGATGCGCTCGAAGGCGGCCTGGGTCTGCTGGGCTGCGTGCTCGACGGAAAGGCTGTCCGCCACATCCACGCTGAGCCCGATGCTCTCCTTCGAGAGCGAGGCGGCGCTCGCCTGCGCCTCTTCGAGCCTCAGGTCCCAGACGGCGATTCTGGCGCCCGATTTCACGAGCCTTTCGCCGATCGCATAGCCGATGCCGCGGGCGCCGCCCGTGATCACGACGGTCCGACCGGTCATGTCGATGCGATTCATGCTTGAGGCTCGTGGTTTCTGGATGAGGAGCAGGGCGGGCGGCGATCCCGGGACGATTCTATCCGGGATCACCCATTCGGTCAGGCCGACGGTCAGGCCATGTACTGGCCGCCGTTCATGGACAGGGTCGAGCCGGTCACGAACCCGGCCTCGTCGCCCGCGAGGAAGAGCACGCCGCGTGCGATCTCCTCCGCCTCGCCGAGGCGGCCGACGGGGATGAGCGGCAGGATCTTCGCCTTGAGCACCTCTTCGGGCACCGCCTTCACCATCTCGGTGGCGATATAGCCCGGCGCGATCACGTTGACGGTGACGCCCTTGTTGGCGTTCTCCTGCGCGAGCGCCTTGGCGAAGCCGACCACGCCGGCCTTGGCCGCCGAGTAGTTGGCCTGCCCCATCTGGCCCTTCTGGCCGTTGATGGAGGAGATGATGATGATGCGTCCGAACCCGCGCTCGCGCATGCCCTCGATCACCGGGCGCGTGCAGGTGAACATGGAATCGAGATTGGTGCGGATGACGGCGGAC